>Ga0335074_10000079_pt1 | contig 177317 bp, 171 predicted proteins | sample Lox_Sample_23_FD_206715 | JGI IMG/M metagenome (GOLD analysis project Ga0335074, IMG submission 206715) | Soil microbial communities from Loxahatchee National Wildlife Refuge, Florida, United States - Lox_Sample_2.3 | ecosystem: Environmental > Terrestrial > Soil > Wetlands | place: USA...
CCAGCCCGATGACGCCGCCCAACGCACAGGCAACCAGCAGCCGCCGAGCCGCCGGCCCGCCCAGCTCCATCTGCTGGGGAAAGCTTATATGCAGTTGCAGCGTTAGCACGGAGCCAGAATACTACCGGGCCTCAGCGCGGAGGCCGCTGCACGAATCCACAGCGTCACCTCGGCAACACAAAATAACCCGTGCCGCCACTGAAGGCAGCACGGGCCACTTGTCAGTTCAAAAGCGAAATTATGCGACGGGAGCCGCGACGTTGATCTGCTCGGAAAGCTCGGTCAGCACCTTATCAGCGTGCTTCTCTTCCTCGAGCGTTTTGTCCAGCAGCGCAGCATGTTCCGCCTCGCCGAGGATGATCGCAAGATTCCGCAGTGTCCCGTAGATGGCAATCTCATGATGCTCCACCTGGTTGCCGGCGGCGATCAACACGACGTCGCGCAAAGTCTGGTCCTTGGCATCTTTGGCCGCAGAGCTTCCTTCGCTGATGAGCGCAGCAGTGACCTTGCACTTCGTCGTGTTGGCTTCGCCTTCATTCTCCCGCAGGATTCTCTCCAGCCGGGAAACATGTTCTTTGGACTCTCCGAGATGGGTACGGAACGCGTTCTTCAATTCGGCGTTGGTGGAGTCCTCGATCATCGCCGGCAGTCCGTCCTCTACAATCTGGCGTTCACTGCTCAGCGAGCGTTGCAGCATTGTCTTATAGAGTTCCCGAAGATTGTTCAGATCCGGTGTAAACATTCCCATTGTTCTTGCTCCTCTCAGCGCACGTGGGGGCGTCTGCCCTGATCGAGAGCGCTGTTGCTCTAGGTTCTGGTTGTTTTGGACCGGCCAACTTGCAGCGCCGGGATTACTCTGGCGTCCCTTGGTATCGCCACTGCCAGATAAGATGCGCGTCCGCTCTATCGCGTGGTTTGTGGGGTCCAATTCTCGGACTGATAAACATGCGCGCAAGGCTGGCCCGTGGTGCAAATCACCTCAAGCTCCTTCAATCCCTCGGGATGCGCCGCCACTGCCTTGGCCACCGGATCGCCCTCGATCGCAATGACAAATGCTGCGTGACGCGACGGATCGGCGAGCGCCTGTTTCCAGGCAACGTCGTCGTCCTCACTCACCATCGTCTTCAGCGGACGTCCCGCAGTTTGCACGGCGCCCACGTGGGCCGTCGTGGACATCAGCACCGGATCCTGCAGCGGAAACTCCTCCAGGATAGTCGCGATGCCTTTCTCCAGCGACATGCGCGTGCGCGCGTTTACCATCCCCTCTTTCAACACCAGAGGAATGAAGTACATCATGGCGATGCAGTTCGCGACACAGAGCAGCATGGCCGCGGGCTGCCAAAGCCGCGCGCTCACCCGGGCCCAGCCCGCCGTCTTCCCGCGCAGCCACAAGTCAAGGCGTTCACCGGCGAGCGCGCCATATAACGCCAACGCGGGCAACATTTCCATGCCATAGCGGGCGTTGTAGTACGAGTGTGGCCATAGCTGCGGAATGAAGATTGGCACGGATCCGAAGGCGACGGAATAGACGTAGAACGGAAGCGGGATCCACAACAACCACAGGCCGGACTCCGCCCGCGCTCGCGCCGCGGCGTCTGCTCGTCGCCGCCATTGCAGCCACGCGCCGTACAGTGCCGCCGCCATCAAGCCGAAGCCCGTCTCCCACGCCGCCGCGTCCACCTGCGCGGTGCGCGTGTAGAACAACAGCGCCCAGCCAGGATTGTGCCATCCGCGATAGTGCTGTCCTGGCGGCGCGGTCTTGCGCTCAATTGCCGCCGCGCTGTATGGCCCGCGCGCGAAGTCGAGCCAGTCGCCCTTGAAGTGCGCGTTGTACCAGAACCAGAACACCGGCCCCGCAAGGCAAAGCAGTGTGAAGATCAGGAACGGCATCCGCAGCCGGAACATCATGCCGCTGCGCCACAACTCCCAGAGAATCCAGCACCAGACCACCGCTCCGATGACCCAGCCGTCGTAGCGAGTCATCACCTGGCACAAAACGAGAAATCCGGCAGCAATCATCCCCGCGCTCGCAGCGCGCGCTCTGCCCGCACGCAATGCGGCGACTGTTTCGGCTGCCGCCACAACGGTCCATACCAGCAGGCAGAGGAACAGCGCCTCCGTCATGGCCGTCGTTGCAAGATACAGAAGATTCGGATTCAGCGCATAGAATGTCGTCGCCACCAGCGCCCACCGCGGCCGCATAATACGCCTGCCCAGCCGCCAAATGCCGGCAACGCTCAACGCAAAACTCAGCAGCGACATGGGCACCGCGGCAAAGCCGGTCTGCCACATCTGCATGTTGCCGATGAACGGCAGCATCAGCAGATGCGGCAGCGGCAGCCACACGCCGCCAAGCTGCGCGATTCCCGGATAATGCGCGTCAATGATGCGTCGCGCAATCCCCAGATGAGCTACGGCATCGCCATACAGCAGCAGGTAGCCCTTCGAGTAGCAGACCAGCAGCGAGAAAAACCCCAGCACCACACCCGCCGCCGTAAATGGAAAGACCTCATCCCGCGTCGCCGCCGAAATCGCATTTGGGTCCCACGGCGGAGGGCTCGCCGCGCGCCGTCCCCGCCTTGGCACGGTTCTTGTGATCGTCTTCGATCCGTCCGGCTTCTTTGCTGGCCTCGGCACCCGTGGCTTCCTTTGCTTCCTTCACGACATTTGCGTAAGGGTCATCGTCTTTCGCTGCCCGATCGTCTTACAAGTGCGAGATCTCGCGCAGCAGATCGACGCGCTCGTCGATCTCAGCCCGAGTCGCCTCCTGCAGCCGCTCTGTGCCGAAGCGCTCGACCGCAAGCGATCCCATCGCGCTGCCGTAGAACATCGCGCGCTTGAAGACCTCCGGCGTGAGCTTGCCTTGTGACGCGATGTAGCCGTAGAAGCCGCCCGCAAACGAATCGCCCGCGCCGGTTGGATCGACAACTTCGTGCAACGGCAGCCCTGGGGCGCGGAACGGCCGCCGCTTCAAACCGTCGCCGAAGCTGCGCTCGCTGAAGTAAGCCGTCGCTCCATACTCGCCATGCTTCACAATCAGCGACTTCGGCCCCAGCGCCATCACCGCCTCCGCCGCGCGCAGTCCGTTGGTCTCGCCGCTCAGCATCTGCGCCTCTTTGTCGTTGATCAGCAGAACGTCCAGCTCACGCAGTGTCTTCAGCAGATTCTCGCGGTGCGCGTGGATCCAGTAGTTCATCGTGTCGCCGGCAACCATCGCCACCTTGGGCATCTGCCGGCGCACACGCAACTGCAGCACCGGATCGATGTTCGCGAGAAACAAGAATTCGGTGTCGTCGTAGGCCGGCGGAATCTTGGGCTCGAACTCCGCAAATACGTTGAGGTCCGTCGCGAGCGTGTCTGCCTCGTTCAGATCGCGCAGATACGCCCCCTTCCAGTGGAAGCACTTGCCCGGCGCGCGCTCAATGCCCTGAGTGTCGACGCCTTTGCACTTCAGCACCTCTTCGTGCTCCGGCAGAAAGTCTTCGCCCACGACGCCCACCACCCGCACCGGCGCAAAGAAGCTTGCGGCCAAGGCAAAGTGTGTCGCCGCTCCGCCAAGCACGCGCTCCCGCTTCCCGCTGGGCGTCTCCAGCGAATCAAACGCCACCGAACCCACCACCAAGATTGCCAATCCATCTCCTCCGCTGACTTTCTGACTTGCTGACTCGCTGAATTGCTAGAAATACTTCCCGAACAAAGCGTCCAGCTTCTTCTTCGTCTCGGCCGGAATCACGGCGCGATCGGTCATGATTGCGAACTTCGCCGCCGTCTGCGCTGGGGAAGAACTCAAATCCTTAGGCATCAAGCGCACCGCCGTCTTCACCACATTCTGCGCGTTCGCAGAGTTCTGGTGCATCACCGCGATCACCTGCTCCACTGTCACGTCGTCGTGACCCTCGTACCAGCAGTCGTAGTCGGTGACCATCGCCAGCGTCGCGTAGCTGATCTCCGCCTCGCGCGCCAGCTTCGCCTCCTGCAGGTTCGTCATGCCAATGACGTCCGCTCCCCAAGAGCGATACAGGTTCGACTCCGCGCGCGTCGAGAACTGCGGACCCTCCATGCACACGTACGTCCCGCCGCGCTTGCCGACGACGCCGACCTCTTCGCAGGCCTTCACAAACGTGTCCACAACGATCGGGCACACCGGATCACCGAACGCCACGTGCCCGACGACACCGTCTCCGAAGAACGTTGCATGCCGTGCAAACGTTCGATCGATGAATTGATCGGGCACGATGAAGTCTGTCGGCTTGTGCTCCTTCTTCAGCGAACCCACCGCACTCACGCTGAGGATGCTGGTCACGCCGAGCTTCTTCATCGCAAAAATATTCGCGCGAAAGTTCAGCTCACTGGGCAGAATGCGATGCCCCTTGCCGTGCCGCGCCAGGAACGCCACGTCGCGCCCCTCGAGCTTTCCCAGCACAAACACCTCGCTCGGCTCCCCGAACGGCGTCTCAACTTTTTCTTCACGAACGTCGGTCAGCCCGGCCATCCCATACAGTCCGCTGCCGCCGATAATCCCAATCTCCGCCTTCGTCAAACGCCTCTCCTGTGCGCGAAAAATCAATCCAGAACCATAGGATCCAGTATATCGTCCGCTCACCGGCCGAAGCTGTAAGAGACCTTGTACATCAGATTGTCGACGCCCGGATTTTCCTCCGCGGTGTCGCGATTCGAAAAGTGATGAAATCTGCACTCGATCGAAACCGATCTCGTTTTGCTCCGGAACATTTCCACTCCTGCTCCAAAATCGAACTCGAAGTTGAAGGCCTCCGCATCCGCCAACGGTATCGGCCTGCTCGAGTACATATAACCGAGCGTACCGATGACAAACGGCTGTATTCGCCGGTCGGTCATCAGCGAGTACTTGAACCCCAGCGGCGAAAACGCCTGCGCGAACGTCCACTGCCGGCCGCACACCGTGCTGTATGTGATCGTGTCCGACGAGATTCCAGGGCTGGGAGGAAGACTGTACATCCCGCTGGCCGGCTGACAGGGAGGCGTCGTGGTCACACCTTCGATGGTGGTGAATGACAACGGTCCCGTGGTCGTCTGCAAGGCGTCCGTCATCGTCGCGATGGAGAGCGGATCGCTCTCGAACACGACCGGACGAACCTCGGCCTGGAAGTTCAGTTGCGAGTCCGCAAAGCGCGCCACACGCCTCGTATATGCTCCGCCCAGCGTGACGAGCCTGCGCTGTCGCGCCGCGCCCATCAACATATGAGTTGATGTATTCGAGTATTCCGCGAAGATCGTCCAGCCATTCTTTCTGCTGTACGGTCCATCTTTCGAGTCAGCGCTCTGCGCGACGCAAACACCGCTCATCGAGAGGCACAATACGGCTGCCAGGCATTTGGTAAGGCCCATTCTCCTCCGCTACTCCAACCCTAAATCTTTGCAAATCTTCGCCACGCGTTGCTTCACCGCATCCGGCATCGTCAGCTCTGCCGGCCACGGGCGCGTGAACCCTTCCGCCGCCCACTTGCGTGTCGCATCGATCCCCATCTTGCTGCCGAAGTTCGGCAGCCGCGATGCATGGTCCAGCGAGTCCATCGGGCCCAGCGTGAACTGAATATCTCGCTCTGGATCGATGTTGTTGGCAACGCGCAGCGTCACTTCGCGGAGGTCCTGTACGTCGCAATCCTCATCGACCACGATGATGCACTTGGTAAACATGGCCTGCCCCATCGCCCAGATGCCGTTCATCACCTTGCGCGCGTGGCCTGCATAGCTCTTGCGAATCGACACGATCATCAGGTTGTGAAATACAGCCTCCGGCGGAAGGTTCACGTCCACGATCTCCGGCAGCGTCAGCTTCATCAGCGGCAGAAAGATCCGCTCCACCGCCTTGCCCATCCACGCGTCCTCCATCGGCGGCTTGCCCACAATCGTCGCCGCATAGATCGGATTCTTGCGGTGCGTGATGCAGGTGATGTGAAATACCGGATACTCCTCCTGCATCGTGTAGAAGCCCGTGTGATCGCCGAACGGCCCTTCGGAACGCAGCTCGCCGAGTTCGACATAACCTTCGAGCACGATCTCCGCCGTCGCCGGCACCTCGAGATCGACGGTCTCGCACTTCACAATCTCGACGGCTTTGCCGCGCAGAAAACCTGCGATCAAGTACTCCTCGACATCCGGCGGCGCCGGCACAACCGCGCCGAAGGTCACCGCCGGCTCGGTTCCGATCGCAACCGCAACCTCCATGCGCTCGCCGCGAATCGTTGTCACCACATGCTGGGGGACGCCGCTCATATCCACCGCCGCAGTCGTTCCACCCGCCGTCCGCGCCATCACATCCACCGCGCCCGTCGCATCTTCAGCCGCTGCGCGCAAACGATCGCGAAAGTGCTCCGCCGCGACTTTCTGCCGCTGCCAGTGCATACCTGTCGTCTTGCCGTCGTAGACCTGCATGCGATACATCCCGACGTTGCGCTTGCCGCTGCGCGGATCCTTCGTCACCACGCAGGGCAGCGTGATGAACGGTCCTCCGTCGCCGGGCCACGTCGTCAGCACCGGAAACTTCATCACGTCGACATCCTCGCCGCGCAGCACAACCTCCTTGCACGGCGCGCGCTTCGCATCCCCGATCTTCGGGAAGTACGATCCCACCTCGGCGAGCATCGGCAGCATCTTCAGCTTGTCCATCAGGCTCGTCGGCGGCACGGGATGCAGCAGTGCTTCAATCCGCTTCGCCACATCGTCCAGCGACTCCACTCCCAGCGCCATCTTCATGCGCCGCTCGCTGCCAAACTGATTCATCAGCACGCGCGCGCCCTTGTAGCCCGCAACGTTCTCGAACAACAATGCCGGGCCACCGCCTTTCACCGCGCGGTCCGCCACCTCCGCCATCTCGAGCACCGGCGACAGCTCCGCCTTCACGCGCTTCAATTCGCCCGCGCGCTCCAGCGCTTCCATCCAATCCCGCAAACCCTCGTAAGCCAAGACATCTCCCTGCGAATCCAAAGCTCTTCGTCTATCTTTCTATAGCTTCAAGAAAATCCTGCGCCGCCACAGCCACCACACGGGAAGGAAGCACACCGCAACAAAACTCACGGCAAACGCCAGCGATGTCCAGTCATTCGATCCGCCGCGCGCGAAAACATCCCAGTACATCAGGTACCACCAGGTGCGCCGCACGCCGTCCGCGCCCGTCGCGTGCAGATACAGCATCGTCTTCACGATCACGACCGAGATCGTGAAGGCCGCAATCGCATTCGATCCAAATACCAGCCACGGCCACGTCACCACGCGCAGCCAGCGCGGCCACGGCTGCGGACGGTCATCCGTCAGCCACGAGCAGGCCGCCAGCACCACCGCTGCAATGCCCGCACTCATCAGAACGTAGCTCGATGTCCACAAATTCTTGTTGATCGGAAACCACCGCGACCACACCTCACCTGCGGCAATCCCCGCAACACCCCACGCCACAAGCCGCAGCCGCACACTCCTCCACCGCTCGCGCGCGGCGCCCGCCGACTGCATCGCCAGCCCGGCCAGAGCGCCCAGCAGCGTCGTCGCCACCGCCGGCAGCGTGCTCAATATCCCTTCCGGATCGCGCGTGTGGTTATAGAGTGTGCCCGTGTGCAGCCAGCGCTGCGTCCATCCCATGGCCGCGCGGTCCAGCCACGCGGCGAGGTTCAGGTTCTTATCCATAAACGGAACATCGCGTCCCGGCATGCCGATGCCCGGCACCGGCACCCAGCGCAGCAGCACCCAGTAGCCCACCAGCAGCAGCGCAATGATCAACACCAGCCAGCGCACACGCTTTGTCGCCAGTACAATCAGCGCGCCGATCAGATAGCACACCGCGATCCGCGTCAGCACTCCGTAGATTCGCAGCCCGCCCCAGTGCATGCGCGGAAAGTACGCCAGGATCAGATCCAGAAGAAAGATCTTTCCCGCGCGCACGAAGATGCGTCCGGTCAGAGTCGCCTTGCAATCGCCGCGAGCCTGCCGCGCGAGCATCGAAAACACAATCGACGCGCCCACGAGAAACAGAAACGTCGGGAAGACGAGGTCCGTCAGCGTCCATCCGTTCCACTCCGCGTGGTCCAGCTGACGAAACAGGTGTCCCCAGTCGCCGGGATCGTTTACCAGGATCATCAGCGCAATCGTCAGCCCGCGCAGCACGTCCACCGACAGCACGCGCTCCGGCTTCACCACCACGCGCTCCACCGCCGTCCCCTGGGCTGCAGCAACACTCGTCGCCATAACAGCCATCATCCACGATTGCCCGCCACCCCGCCAGCCCTTCAGGGGAACATCGCCACAATATCCGGTGTCTATATCGCCAGACGCGCGTTCCTCGCCGGACGCACATCGAGATCGCAGGCTCGAGGTGCCGTCATGTTTGAGGACTCACTGGTCGAATCCGCCGCCCTGCTTCGCACGCACAATCGCTGGCCCGCCATCATATCCATCGCTTCGCAGTGCGCCATCGCCGTCGCCATCGTGTCGCTTCCGGTCCTCCACCCGGAGCTGCTGCCCATGCCGCACATCCTTCCGGCGACTCTTGCGCCGCCGCGCGCACCGGCACCGCCGCCCGCGCACCTCACTACACGCTCGTCCGCCGCATCCACATCACCGGCCGCTCCCACCACAGCAGTTCGCAGCGCACCGCTGGCGCCCACTCTGATTCATCTCACCGGTCCTGCAATCGACGCGCCGTCATTGCCCGCGATCAACCTCGGCGACCCGCACTCCTCGTTGCCGCCGGGCATCAACACCGCCGCGCCCGCAGGTCCGCACGTCAGCATTGCGCCGTCTGTTGCCAGATCCGCTCCGGCTCGCATCTCCTCCGGCGTCTCCGCCGGCAATCTTCTCGCGCCCATCCGGCCGGCCTACCCGGAGATCGCACGCATCACGCACACCGAAGGCACCGTCGTCATCGACGCCATCATCTCGCGCAAAGGCTCCATCGAAAGCGCTCGAGTTCTCAGCGGGCCACCCATGCTGCAGGCCGCCGCGCTTGAGGCCGTCCGCCAGGCGCGCTATCGTCCCTTCCTGCTCAACGATCAACCCACCGAGGTTCAGACCACCGTCACCATCGTCTTCCGAATCGGCGGCTGACGCCCTGACGTATCACACAACCGCGCTCACCGCGTTCACCAGCACCGGCTCCAGCGGATACCCTGCATCCTTCCACCCCTGCAAACCGCCGCGCAGCGGCCGGACACGAATCACGCCCAACCGTCGCAGTTCCATGGCGACCTTCGCGCTCGTCTCCTCGCTGGGGCACGTGCAGTACAGCACGATCTCGCGGTCTCTGGGAATCTCGTCGCGATGCAGCTTCAACTCATCCGGCCCGATGCGCAGCGCTCCCGGCAGCACCTCGGGGTCCGTCAGGACATCCAGCGGATGACGCAGATCGATGATGAACGGCGGCTCCGCAGCGTTCGATCGCGCCGCATCCATCATCGCCAGCAGTTGCTCCGGCTCCAGCCGCAGGCCACGCAGCTCCGCCATAAATCTTCGCCGCTGCACGTAGCGATAAGTGATGATCCCCGCGACCATCAGCACGACGACCGCGACCGCAAAGTGCTCCAGCGTTCCGAAAAACTGGGTGGACCGCCTCGCCAGATCGCCGAAGAATCGACCGGTGAACAGCCACGTCGCCGACCACACCAGGGTTCCGACGATGTCGTAGACCGCAAAGTCCAGGAACGTCATTCCAGCCTGGCCCGCGATCGGCGCCGCAATCGTGCTGACGCCGGGCACGAACTTGGCAAACAGCAGCGTCAAACCGCCGCGCCTCGCAATCGACCCCTGCGCGCGGTTCACGCACGTGGAGGCGTCCAGCGACATCTTGCAGAGCAGGTCCAGCACGCGGCTCCCAAACCGCCGTCCCAGCCACCACCACATGGAGTCCGCAAGCAGGCACGCCAGAAGGATGAGCGGCATCATCATCCCCAGGCTCAATTCGTGTGCCGCACTCATGGTTCCCGCCGCCAGCATGAGAGGGACGCTCGGGATCGGCACACCCCCCTGCTCCACCAGGACCCAGCCGAACATCACGGCATAGGCGTGCCGCAGAAACAGTATCTTGACCAGACCCATAAGGGCTCCCTGCCAACTCTTCGCGATGCTGTGTAGATGTCCCGCGGCCTTTCGCCGTTGCAAGAAAAGATATCGCTTAAACAAGAAGGTCCGGCAAACCGCCGGACCTTTATTTCACGGCCGCTATTTCACGGCCGCCCGACCTTACACCGCATGGGTCAGCGGCATCTTCACCAGGTGCTGCCCGATGAACCACGACTGAAGCTCGTTGGGCCGCAGCACATCGCTGACGACCAGGTCGTTGGTGCCGTTGTCGCCGGCATCGTCGGCGGCCTCGGCAATATCCCCGCACTGCTTCATGATGATCTTGTGCGCCTCCAGCAGACGCGCGATCTGCACCGGAACCTCCTCGCGCCCGCGTGGCGGCCGGGCGATCTTCGTCACTTCGCCCACATCCGCGCCCATCGCAATCGACACCCCACCCAGAAGCTGGATCCGTTCGGCGATCGTGTCCACAATCTCCACCTGCTCCTCGAAGTGCTTATCGAACAGCAAGTGAAGCTGATAGAACGTCGGCCCGGACACCTGCCAGTGGTGCTTCTTGTACATGTCGCGCAGCGCAATCGAATCCGCCAGCAGCTGATTCAGCTTGGCGCACATCTGCGCCCGCACCTTCTCCTCCAGCGGATGCGGCAGGTCCTTCACCACGTCGCCGTACTTCTGAATCTCTCTGGCGCGCTGGTGCCAGCGTTCCGTTACAAAATCATTCTTTCCGTTCGCCTTCTTCATCGCTACAGCCATGGTTCTCTCCTTTTTCGTTGTGATGCAACCATACGTGCCCACGTCGCTGAATAAAAAGGGCCGAGCGCGTCGCCCGGCCCGTTGTCTCGAATTTTTCGAGACGAATATCGCTCGCTACTTCACCCGCACCTTCGGCTCAACGGACATGCCGATGCGCAGCTCGTGGTTCTTATCCTGCTGCTGCAGATCCTTGAAGTTGATTCGCACCGGAATTCGCTGCACCACCTTCACGTAGTTCCCGGTCGCGTTCTCCGGCGGAAACAGGCTCAGCGACGAGCCCGTGGCTCCGCCGATCTGCTCCACATAACCGTCGAACTTCTTTCCGCCCAGTGCATCCACCGAGATCTCTACCGGCTGCCCGACGCGCATCTTCTCCAGCTGCGTCTCCTTGAAGTTCGCCGTCACCCACAGGTCCTCAAGCGGCACAATCGTCAGCAGCGACTGTCCCACGCTGAGGTTCGCGCCCACGGCCACCGTCTTGCGGCTCACAATGCCCGTAATCGGCGCCGTGATCTTCGTATAGCCCAGATCCAGGTTTGCCTGGTCCAGCCGCGCCTGCGCCTGCTGTACCGCCGCCAGCGCTGCTGCCTCGCGCGCGCGCTGCACCGCGACCTGCTTGGGAGCGTTCTGCTGGCTCTGCGCCTGGTTGCTGAGCGCCTGCGCCAGCCGCGCGCGCGCCTGCCGCACCTGGTCCTGCGCCGCATTCGCATTCCGTTCAGCCTCGTTCAGCGCCGCCTCGTCTGCCGTCGAGGTCGCCACCGCCTGGTCGTACTGCTGCTTCGAAATCACATCGTTCTTCACCAGCGGCGTATAGCGGTCCACGTCGATCTGCGCCTTCAGCGCGTTCGCCTTGGCCTGCGCGATACGCTCATTCGCCGCCTGCACCTGCGCCTGCGCCTGTGAGACCGCAGCCTCATTCGACTGCACATCCGAGCCCGACGTCAGCACCTGCGTATGCGTCGTCACGCTCGTGATCGGCACATTCACCTTCGCCTGCTCGTAGTCCGCCTCGGCGTTCGCCAGGTTTGCCTTGGCCTGCTCCACAGCCACCTCAAAGTCCCGCGGATCGACCTCCGCAATGGGCTGGCCCTGCTGGACCATCTGCTGCTCCTCGACATCCACATGCACGACCTGCCCCGCCACGCGCGAGCTCACCTGGTACAGGTTGCCGTCCACCTGCGCATCGTCTGTGTCCTCTGTGTAGGTCGAGCGCCAATAGAACAGGATCGCAATCGCCGCAATAATGGCCACCACGATAATGATGATGATCCGCCGCCGGCTCTTCTTCTCTGGCGCATCTTCCGTCTGCTCAGCCTTCTGGTTGCCGCCCTGCGGACCTTGCTGACCGGCCTGGCCACCGCCTTGCGGCTTGATCTGCACCGTGCCGCTTATCTCCGCAGTCTGGGCCTGGTCTCCGCCCTGTTGGCCCTGCTGTCCGTGCTCATTCTGATCGGCCACGTCTACTTTCCTCCGAGATAATCCTTGTAGTTCGTCGCTGCCACGCCCAGCGCGCGCGCCAGCTCCAGCTTCGCGACGTTGTGCTGATACAGCGCACTGATGTACTGATCGTTCGCCTGTTCGTCCTGCGCCAGCGCCTGCGAAACCGGCAGATCGTCACTCACGCCTGCCTTGAACCGCTGCTGCGCCTCATTCAACGCCTCGCTGGCAAGCTGGACATTGCTGCGCGTCGCCTCCACCAGCTTCGCCGCGCTCTGAATATCCAGAATCGCGTCGCGCACATCCTGGTTTACCTGCTGCACCTGGTCGGAGAGCTTGGCCTTCGCCTGGTCGACCTGCGCGTCCGCCACCTGCTCGTCGCCGTGCGTCTTGGCAATCTGCAGAATCGGCGCGCTCACCTGCCCGGTCGCCGAATACGTGCCGTGCGAATGCCCCGGAGTTGTTCCCAGATCGCCGAAGTCGCCGGAGAAACTCGCCGCCGGCAGCTGTTCGTCGAACGCCGCCTTCTTTCCGGCCTTCGTCGCCTCAAGTTGCTCGGTCGAAGCCGCCAGGTCCTTGCGCTGCTTTAGCGCCTGTTGAAACGCCTGCTCTGGATCCGGCGTGTCCAGCGCTGCAAACGGCTCCTTGTCGCTCAGGTCGAACTTCTGATCCAGCGGTAATCCGATCGCCCGCGCCAGCGCCAGCTTGTCCTTCGCAAACTCGTTCTGCGTGGCAATCAGCTGCTGCTGCTCGTTCTGGTAGTCCACCTGCGCGCGCAGCACATCCAGCCGCGGGCTCGTGCCGGCCTGGTGCGCCTGCGTGGCCTGGTTCAGCGAGACCTTGCTCGTCGCCATCTCGGCCTGCACCGCGCCGATCCGCGCCTCGTCCGCGAGGCACAGCAGATACGCATTGCCCACCGTCAGCACCACCAGATCGCGCGCATCCTGCGCCGTCAGCTTCGCTGCTTCGAAGTTGTGCTTCGAGGCCATGTAGTTCTCGAACGCCTGCAGGTTCACGAGGTTCTGCGTCAGATACGCGCGGAAGTCCACCACCTGAAACGGCCCGACGATCGGGTTAATGCCCGGAAACTTCAGACCGTAGGCCGCCAGATTCACCTGCTCCACCTCGATTGAGGCCGCACCCGTCACCGTCGGCAGCAGATGTTGCAGCTCCTGCAGCCGCTCGCCACTGGCGTTCTTTTCGCTCGAGCTTTGCAAGATCAGTCCTAGATTGTTCTTCAGTCCCCGCTGGATCGCGTCATCCAGGCTCAGCGGAAGCACCTCCGCCGTCGCCTTCCCGCTCACCAGGCTGCCATGAAAGCTCTGATCGACAGCTCCCGCGCCGCCCTGCGGGGCCACCGGAGGTCCGGGTGTCTGAAGCTGCTGCTGCACCTGCTGCACGCTCTGCAGATTGGTTTGGCCCGGGCTGGTCTGGTTCAGCGGAATCCCGCTGCCCGCGCCCTGCGACTGTCCGCTCGCAGCCGCCGCCACAGCAAGCAAAAGGCCCGCCGTCAACGCGGCCGCGCTTCGCGACGCGCGTCTCCTTGTTTCCAACATATCTCTCATGCTAACCCGTAGAGCAGTTCTCCTGAGGATGCAACACGGCCAAGATGTCCAGCCGTTTTTCTCTCCAGGAAAGCGGCGCTGTTTACCTCAACCGGAGCCGCCGTATCGGGAGAACTGCTCCAGCCGACCTCCACGCGCGCGGTTCTCGTCCAACCCAGAAAGGTTTCTTCCTTCATACAGATGCAGCACGGCAGGACGGGTATTCAAAAGTTTCTTAGGACGCATCCAGTGAATGAGTCGTGGCTTTGAAAACGACGCGGCTTCAACCGCGCCGCCGGCAACGCGAAACCAGGCAACGGGGCCTTAGCCCCTGAGGGAATCTCCGATTTAGATGTCCACCACATTCCAATTCGCAGCCTCTACACTGTTTTCTTTAGCGCCCATCGCCCGCTTCAGGAGTCCCTCCCCATGTTTCTCGGCATCGACGTCGGCACCGGCGGCACCCGCGCGGTTCTCATCGACCGCTCCGGCAAAGTCCTCGCCTTTCATTCCGCCGAGCACGCGCCCATTGCCTCCGCCCACGTCGGCTGGGCCGAGCAGGACCCCGAAGACTGGTGGCGCGCCGCCCAGCAGGCCATCCTCGGCGCCCTCGAAGCCGCCGCTCGAGACGGCCACGGCGACAAGGTTGAAGCTGTAGCCCTCACCGGCCAGATGCACGGCTGCGTCATGCTCGACGCCGACGGCCGCGTCCTCCGCCCTGCGCTCATCTGGTGCGATCAGCGCACCCAGCCCGAGGCCGACTGGCTCAATCAAACCATCGGCTACGAAAAGATCATCCAGCTTGTCGCCAACCCCGCGCTCCCTAACTTCACCCTCACCAAGCTTCTCTGGGTCCGCGAACATCAGCCCGAAATCTTCGCGAAAATCCGCCACGTCCTCTGCCCCAAGGACTACGTCCGCTATCGCATGACCGGCGTCTACGCCATGGACATGCAGGAGGCCTCGGGCACGCTCCTGCTCGACGTCGCGCATCGCCGATGGAGCAAGGAAGTCGCCGACGCCGCCGGCATTCCGATGTCCTGGCTCCCGCAGCTCTTCGAAGGCCCCGAAATCTGCGCCCGCATCTCCGCCGAAGGCGCCGCCGCCACCGGCCTCGAGCCCAACACACCCGTCGCCGCCGGCGCAGGCGATCAAGGCGCAGGCGCGGTCGGCATGGGCATCCTCACACCCGGCTCCGTCTCCGCAACCATCGGCACCTCCGGCGTCGTCTTCGCCGCCACCTCGCAACCCACGCTCGATCCCAAGGGCCGCCTCCACACCTTCTGCCACGCCGCGCCCGGCGTCTGGCACGTCATGGGAGTCACCAACGGCGCGGGCCTCAGCTTCCGCTATCTCCGCGACACCTTCGCCCCCCGCAATTCCGACGGCTCGCTCGCCAGCTACGACCAGCTCACCGCCCTCGCCGCCGTCGTCCCTCCCGGCTCCGACGGCCTCCTCTGGGCACCGTATCTCTTCGGCGAACGCACCCCGCACCTCGACCCCAACGCCCGCGCGGCCTTCGCCGGCATCACCGCCTCCACCACCTTCGCGCACTACGTCCGCGCCGTGCTTGAAGGCGTCGCCTTTTCGCTCGAGGACACCTTCACCCTCTTCTGCGAACTCAAAATCCCGGTAGAGAAAATCCGCCTCGGCGGGGGCGGCGCGCGCTCAAGACTCTGGGCGCAGATCCAGGCCGACGTCTACAACCACCCTGTCGAAATCCTCGAAGCCGAAGAAGGCGGAGCCTTCGGCGCAGCCCTTCTCGCCGGCACCGGCGTCAAGGCCTGGCCCTCCGTCGCCGCCGCCTGTGACGCCACCATCCGCCCCGCGTCCGCCATCGCGCCCCAGCACGCCGATGCCATGGCCGCCGCCTACGCCCGCTTCCGTAAACTGTACCCAGCCCTGCGGCAGGTCTTCGCCTAGCCGCGACTCGTCGCTCACTCCCGAAACACCGCTAATTAATCTCACCCAAATTCAACGGAGTGACCGATGAGATCTCTCGCGCCCGCCACGCTCGCCATCGTCCTTGCCCTCGCGCCCGCCGCGGTCCGAGCCCAGCACTGGACCTGCACATCGCACGCCTCGCATCACGCCATCCAGCTCACCGCGGCCACCACCTTCACACCCGCCGCCGCCGGCTGGGACGTCCTTCCGCCCCCCGAATCCATCACCGCCTCCGGCTGCAGCTCCGCCAAATCCTTCTTCTTCTCCGCTCCCGTCGCCGAGGGCAACTATGAGGTCACCGTCGAGCTCGGCGGCAATACACCCGCCGTCACCACCGTCAAGGCCGAAGCCCGCCGCATCATGCTCGCGCGCATCGCCACCGCCGCCAACCAGACCACCACCGAGCGCTTCATCGTTAACGTGCGCGTTCCGCAGATCGCCGGCGACGGCGAAGTCCACCGCAAACCCCGCGAGATGAACTCGCTCGACTGGGACAACAAGCTCACTCTTGAGTTCGCCGGCGACCACCCCTCCGTTCGCAGCATCGCCATCCGTCCCGCGCCCGCATACACACACACCGTCTACCTCGCCGGCGACTCCACCGTCGTCGATCAGGACCTCGAGCCCTGGGCCGCCTGGGGACAGATGCTGCCCGCCTTCTTCGACTCCCATATCGCCATCGCCAACAACGCCGAATCCGGCGAGACCATCCGCAGCTTCGAGTCCGAAAACCGCTTCGCCAAAATCTTCTCCGTCATCAAGCCGGGCGACTATCTCTTCTTCCAGTTCGCGCACAACGACCAGAAGCCCGGGCGCGGCTACGTCTCGCCCGAGCAGTACACCGAGCTGCTCGACAAATACATCGCGAAGGCCCGCGCTGCCGGCGCCACGCCCGTGCTCGTCACCTCGATGAACCGCCGTTCCTTCGACGCGACCGGCCACATCACCGACACCCTCGCGCCCTACCCCGAAACCATGCGCAAGGTCGCGCAGGATCAGCACGTCGCTCTCATCGACCTCAACGCCATGAGCAAGCAGCTCTACGAGGCCATCGGCGAGCCGCACTCCACCTCGCTCTTCGTCTACGCTCCCGCCAACACCTACCCCAACCAGCCCGTCGCTCTCCACGACGACACCCACTTCAACGCCTACGGCGCATGGGAGCTCGCTCGCTGCGTCGTTCTCGGCATCCAGCAGGACAAACTTCCGCTGGCGAAATTCCTCCGCCCGCAGCCACCCTTCGATCCATCCCACCCCGACGCCGCCTCCGCCGTCGCGCTCCCGCAAACGCCCTTCTTCGACGCAACCAAGCCCTACGAGCGATGAAGCATCCACATGAGCCTCATCGTTGCACTTGGCTTTCTCCGTCATTCCCGCGGCGAGGTCCGCTTTTGCCAGTGCGCTGCGTCCCGCTTCTGAGAGGCGAGTTCGCGTAACTCATCTCAACAACGGTTAAGCTGTTACCGGACGCATGATCACTCGCTCGCTCGCTGCCCTTCTCGGCCTCTTCACCGCTCTGCCCGTCGCACATCCGGCGCGGCAGTCGGAGTCCTCGCAGCCGCAAACCAACACCCCCGCGCTCACCCTCCACGCCGAATCCCGCATCGTCCTCGCCGACGTCTCCGTCACCGACCGCCACGGCAATCCCGTGCACGGCCTCACCGCGCAGGACTTCCAGGTCTTCGACAACAACCAGCCGCAGCGCATCGCCTCCTTCGAAGAACACAACGCCACAACCGAATCCACCACCTTCACTGCGCCCCCACCGACATCAACCCGCAGCAATAACTATCAGCACTTTCCGCCGGTCCTGAACGCGCTTGTCATCGACACCACCAATCTCGAGCTGCCCGACCAGATGTACCTCCGCCTGCAGCTCCTCAAGTTCCTCGGCAATCTTCCGCCCACCCAGCCGCTCGCCGTCTTCGAGCGCCACGGCGACTTTGCCGTACTCCTCCAGCCCTTCACCGCCGACCGCGCACTCCTCGAAGCCGCCGTCAACCGCGCCCTCCCGCGCTTCATCCTCAACGGCCGCGGCTACCGCACCGACACCCAGACGCTGCAGCAGATCGCCGTCTATCTCAGCCAGGTCCCCGGCCGCAAAAACATCCTTTGGTTCTCCGGCGGATCGACCGCCTACCTTCTCGAAGGCCTCTCCGCGCTGACCGTCTCGATGCCGCAGGGCCCGCCACCCACCTCTGCCGCGGCCGCCGCAGAAGCCGCAGCCACTGCGCCCTCCATGCCGCTCACCGCGCCCGCCGAAGGCGAGAGTCCCGACGCACTCCGCCAGGTCTTCGACGAGCTCGAAGCCGCGCGCATCGCCGTCTATCCCATCGACGCTCGCGGCCTCACCACCGAAGGCGACATCGCGCTCGGCCCGCAGCAAAGCCAGATGGCCCAAACCGCCGAAGCTACCGGCGGCGAGGCCTTCTTCAACCGCAACGGCCTCGCCCAGATCGCCGCGCACATCCTCTCCACCGACTCCAGCTCCTACACCCTCACCTGGTCGCCGCGAAACTTCCACGCCGACTCGAAGTGGCACACCATCCGCATCGTCTGCCGTAACCACGACTACCACCTCAGCTACCGCCGCGGTTACTTTGCCGACAAGCCTCACGCTCCCGCCACAAAGTTCAGCAAGCACAGCACGCTCTTCGCCGGCGGCGCCACACCTGCCCTCGCACCGGATCTGCGCAATCCTCCGCTCCGCTTTGAAGCCACCGTCCAGCCCGCTCGGTCCGCCGCAACCGACGCGAACTTTGTCGCGCTCCGTCCACCTGCGCCTCCCGCAAAAGGCACCTCAGCCTTTCACATCGACTACGCCCTCTCCACGGCCGGTCTTTCGTCTGCCACCGTCGACGGCTCGTCTCGCGCTACGCTCTTCTTCGCCGCCATCGCCCTCGACGCCAACGGCGAGCGCATCGGGCAGGCCATCGATCGCGTCCGCTTCCCGCTCGATCCCTCCGCTCCCGCCCGCAAGCTCCAGGTCGCCCAGCAGATCGATCTTCCCCGGGGGAGCAACTTCCTCGCACTCGCCGTCTGGGATCCCGTCAGCGGCCATATGGGCACCCTGCAAATCCCCGTGACGGTCGCTTCCCCGCAAACGCGCTAGAGCGCCGCAGATTTAAATGCGAAACCGTTCGCCTTTGCGATACAGTTCCTTTTGCGTAGTGCCGCAACGGCCCCCAATTCCCTTGAGGTGCCCTCATGAGCACATCTGCCCCCACCATCGACCAGATCAAAGCCGGCATGCGCTCCACATGGATGGCCGGCGACTTCGGCGTCGTCGCCAAAACCGTCGAAGTCGGCGGCGAAGACTTCATCGCCTCCCTCGACATTCCCGCCGGCGCCCGCGTCCTCGACATCGCCTGCGGCACCGGCAACACCGCAATCCCGCTCGCCCGCCGCGGCTGCATCGTCACCGGCGTCGACATCGCGCCCAATCTCCTCGAGCAGGCCCGCGCCCGCGCCGCCGCCGCAGGCCTCGCCATCACCTTCGACGAAGGCGACGCCGAAGCCCTGCCCTACGCCGACGCCTCCTTCGACGCCGTCACTACCATGTTCGGCGCCATGTTCGCCCCGCGCCCCGAACTCGTCGCCTCCGAGATGGCCCGCGTCCTTCGCCCCGGCGGTCTTCTCGCCATGGGCAACTGGGGTCCCGGAGCCTTCGTCGCTCGCATGTTCAAGATCGGCAGCACCCACGTCCCGCCCGCACCCGGCTTGCAGCCGCCCATCCTCTGGGGAGACGACGCCACCGTTCGCGAGCGCCTCGCGCCGTACTTCGCTGACATCGAAGTCCAACCCATGCCCATCGACTTCGACATGCCCACCAACGCGGCCGGCTGCGTCGACTTCTTCCGCACCTACTTCGGCCCCACCAAGGTCGCCTTCTCCAAACTCGACGAAGCCGGGCAGAAGGCCATGGCCGCCGACCTCGAAAACCTCTGGGCCTCGGAAAACATCGCTCCCGATCCCTCCGGCCACACCCTCATCCGGCACCACTTCATGCGCATCACCGCGACGCGCAAATAGCCCGCCCGGATTCCCGGTTCGAACCAGCGCTGCGCTGGACTCCGCTAGTTTGGCGTCGGCTTCTGCACGCTTTCGATCACCATCACCTTCGCCGGCGCTTTCATTGCGTCCAGCTTCAGTCCAAGCTGCTCCTGGATCGCCGTAAACAGCGGCGGCGGCGCATCCGCAGCCGTGCTGTCGGTGTTCGGCGGCGGAATCCTTCCGCCATACTGCGACTCATCCGGCGTCCATCGCATCGTGAAGTCATACCGGTCCTTCAATCCCGTCTGGTCCACCACCGGCCGGTCCAACATTCCCTGCATCACCTGCGCAACCTCTTCCATGCTCGCGTTGCGCACGAACAACCTGCCCGGAGGCCCACCCAGCCCCGGAGGACTGCTCGGGTCGCTGGAGCTCTTCGTAAACTTCGGCCCCGTCTTCGCCACCGACAACACATACACCGACAGGTCCTTCGTCTCCTCGTGGAACTTCAGGCCGAACCGGTCCGCCAACAGCTTCCGCACGATGCCTCTCGCCTGCTCCAGGCTCGGCAAGCCCTCATGATCCGGCAAAACATCCATGTCGAAGTGGTCGCTTGTGATCCACTCCGGTCCTCCCGTCACCTGCTTCGGGTGCAGGTTATACGCCAGCGTAATCAGGCCCTCGACGGTGAAGTTCCTCGCCACCAGGTGTCGTCCCTGCAACGTGAATCCGCGGCCCTGTTCATCCGGCGCGCTCGGCTTAATCGTCGCCACCTCGTACCCCGGCTGCAGCTTGGGATCCATCAGGCTCAGCGCCGCCGTCCGCTTCGGAATCTCCCACGCCTCATCGGCGTTCACATGCTCCAGCGTCAGCGGAGTGTCCTGCCCATTCTGCTTCCACGTTCCCACCGCGCTCTTTCCATCCGGGCTCACCTTGCCCTCAAAGGCCACATCCATGCCCACGATCGTGAACTTCAGGAGCCCGCCATCCAGCGACAGCGTCGTCGTTGCCAGACCTCCCGGCCCCGGCATGTCGACCGGATAAAGCTTCCCCTGCAGCGCTCCGCCGGCCTTCGTGATCTGCAGCTCCAGGCGAACGTTCTGCTGGCCTGCGTGCAGCGTCCCCTGCCACGTATCCGCAGCATCCTGCGCCTGCGCTCCCATTCCACACAGCGCCAACGCGCTGACCCACAGCAGCAGCCTCTTCACAGATTCCTCCCGGAAGGTACCGTCCAATCCTAGCGCGATCGTGTCGCGTTGTATTGTCTCAATCGTTCACGAAGCACGAGCGCATCGAAGCACACGCCCGCGCCATTTCCTCGCTCTCCCGAAACCCGATTGCTCGCGAAACCGTCCACTCGTAATATGGCCGGCATGAGTCAGAGCTTCCGGGTCCACCGCTCCACCCCAACTCTTCCTCACGGATTCAAAGGCCGCCTCAAACCATTCGTAAATTTCTCTGTCGCGCTTGCCCTGGCGCTCTCGGCAGGGCCCGCGGCACGGTCTGTGGCGCAGCAGAACCCAGCGCCCGACTCCCAATCGCCCTCCTACACGCTGCACACTTCCTCGCGCATCGTTCTCACCGACGTCACGGTCAAGGACCGCAAAGGCCACATCGTTCATGGCCTTCCTGAATCAGCCTTCCACATCTTCGACAACAACCGGCCGCAGACGATCAGCTCCTTCGAGGAACACGACGCCGCGCCCACCGCCATTCAGGCTAGTTCTGTTTCAACTCCAAACACCTACTCGAACGACTTCCTCCAGCATCTTCCTCCCGTGCTCAACATCGTCGTCCTCGACACCACTTCGCTCAGTCTTCCGGACCAGATGTACCTCGCCTGGGAGTTCAACAACTTTCTCAAAACTCTTCCACCCAACCTTCCGCTCGCCATCTACGCCCGCACCGGTGACGCCGTCATCCTCGTTCAAAGCTTCACCGCCGATCGGAAACTTCTCCTTGAGGCCTCGCGCAAGGTCATGCCGCACCTTCCGCCTCCCGGCCGCGATCCGGTTGTCATCAGCGACTATGCCCTGCTGGATGAAATTTCCATCGAGCTCGCCCAGCTCCCCGGCCGCAAGAACGTTCTCTGGTTCTCCGGCGGCGAGCGTCTTCAGACCTTCGATCCGCGCACCGTCAGCGACCCCGGCGATCTCCGCCAGGCCTACGACCTGCTTGAAAAAGCGCGCATCTCCATCTATCCCATCGATGCCCGCGGCCTGCTCGTCTCCCACAGCCCCGGACTCGCCCTGCAACACCTGCAGATGGAAGAGACCGCCGCCGGCACCGGCGGCGAAGCCTTCTACAACCGCAACGGCCTCAAACTCGCCGCGCAGCAAATCCTGTCCTCGGACAACAGCTTCTACACTCTGGTCTTTTCGCCCAATGATTTCGAAGAAAACAACAAATGGCATGAGGTCAAAGTCAAGGTCGAAGGTGGCGACTATCAGCTCTCCTACCGCCGCGGCTACTTTGCCGACGGCTACAACATGGATGGAGCGCCGCGGAAGTCCAACACCATGCTTCTCACCAATGGCGAAACGCAAACGCTTCCCGCCGATCTGAGAAGCTCGCCTATCATCTTCACCGCGTCGGTCGTCCCCGCCAACGCACCGTCACCGGACCCCACCACCCAGTTCCGCGCCTTCAATGACGCCGTCAACCTCAAGCACGGCGAAAAGCTCTACACCATCCGCTACTCGCTGCCTCCCGACGTCTTCGCGTCCCGTCTCGTCGATGACCGCGAGAACGCCGCCTTCGAGGTCGCCGTCCTTGCCTTCAATCAGGCCGGCGAAAAGATCGACGAACGGGCCGACCGCGTCCGTGTCAAGTTTCCTGAAAACAATCCCCACATGCCCATCAACGTCGCGCAAAACATCGCTCTGCGTCGCGGCGATCTCTTCCTCTACATCGCCATCTGGGACACCACCACCGGGCGCGCCGGCACGCTGCAAATCCCCTTCACGGCTCACTAGCTCCGCTTGGCTCCTCGCCCGCGAAGCTCACCGCAACCCCAGCCGTCGTCATCTTCAAGATCCGATCGGCTACCGCATCCGGTACAGATCGCCCTGGATCTCCCGGATCACCTGGTAGCAGTCGCAGGCCGCCTGCTCCAGACCCTTGCGGTCCAGTATCTCCACATGCCCCCGGTGATACCGGATCAGCCCCGCCCGCTGCAGCGCGCCCGCAATGATGGTCACCGTCGCCCGCCGCGCGCCCAGCATGTTGGCCAGCAGCGCCTGGGTAAAGTGCAGATCGGCCACCTGCGCCAGGTCCTGCGCCGTCAGCAGCCATCGCGCCAGCCGCTCCTCGGCCGAGTGCAGTCGGTTGCACCCCGCTACCTGGCTCAGCACCATCGCCTCCTTCTGCACCAGCTTCAGGATCGCGTCCCGTATCTCCGCCGACTGCTCAAAGATCTTGCGCACCTCCTCGAGCGGCATCCGCAGCGCCGTGCCCTCCATCTGCACAAAGCAGTGCGTCGGCGCCGGCACCGGACCCAGAATGTGCATCGCGCCTACAATTCCTTCCCGCCCGATCATCCCCACCTCCGCCATCGCACCGTCTGCCATCTCCAAAACCACCGAGGCGATCCCCGAAGTCACGAAGTACGCATACGTAGGCCGATCGTCCGGCTTGTACAGCCGCATCTTCTGGCGCAGAGCCACCGCCGTGCACCGGCTCATGAGCAGCTCACGGCTCTTGGGGGAAAGCGACGAAAGAAAAAAGCTCCTGGTCTTTGAGGGCATGGGGTTTTCAGCCGAACTCAGCTGCCCCTTCTGCTCGGACTACACGACTTACTCCGAAGAGCCGCCGCTTCTAGATCAGGGTTCGCTGTTCGGAGGCTATCGAATAACCAATTTCGTTTGTGTACGTTGCCGTACCGAGTCTCGCGAAAAGCGTATCCGCTGCCGGAACAGGCAAACGCGATTGCCCGCCGCCAACTCGACGCCTGCGGCCTTCCGCCACTCGCTGCCGCGGCCTTCGTTGAGCAACGAAGATCCTCGGAAAACCCTGAGATGTAGATGGAAATAGGAGATGTAGTCCGCACGGGACGTCCTCGCTTCAGCTCGCGCAAAGGACGCCCAATTGAGGTCGTGGATTACGTCTCTGACGTTGCAGGTGATTGGATCGCCCGCCGTACCCTAATACTACGCGTCCCCCCCACGTTTCACGGCATAAAAACATTGCGGAATCGTTCGCTACCGTACCAATTCACAATTCCCTGCGGCGTTACCTTAGTACCGTTTTCATGGATTTGAACTCCTTGCGGAACTGAGCCGTATGAAACATCAAGTTCTTATCTATGGGCACGATCCGCTCCTGCTGAGGACGCGCGAGCTACTCCTGAGGCAGGCAGGCCTTGAGGTATGGGTCAGCGATGTCGGCGAAGAGATCCACCAGATTCTCTCCGCCCGTCCGATCGACCTGCTGATCCTGTGCCACACCGTTGACTGCGACGAACGCGCCGCGACTCTCGCCGCAATGCGCGCCTCTCAGAAAAACCCGGCGATCCTCTTTCTGACGGCTGATTACCGAAACCCCTTCGTCCCCGAAGACGCTTCTGTCTTCAGCACCCTTGACGGCCCTTACGGCCTCCTGCAAACCGTTTGCCGGCTCACCCACGAGCCTGCTCCTGCCCCCTACGCTTCCAACCAATCCAACTCAGGCCAGGTACTATGTCACGACTTACAGGCACGGTAAAGTGGTTCAACAATGCGAAAGGCTACGGCTTTCTCGGCCGGGACGACGGCGGCCCCGACGTCTTCATGCACTACAGCTCCATCGTGAGCGATGGCTACAAGACTCTCCGCGAAGGCGAATCGGTGACCTTTGAGATCGTCGCCGGCGCCGGCGGTCGTCCGCAAGCCGACAAGGTCATCCCGCTGCGCGGCGAGAAATACCATCAGCCCTCCTCGCCGGAGCAACTCAGCGCCTGACGGTCTGCCTCCTCGAGCAGATCGCAAAGTTCGCTCCTCGGGGCTCCTCCCCGCCCGAGGGGCGACCCGCGGCGGTACCTGAGGTCGGAGCGCACGCACGCTGCAAATTCCCTTCAGCGTCCAGCAAGCGCTCCATCGTACGATAGCCGCATGAGTCAAACGTCCGGCTCCCCCATTCGCTGCGCGGTCCTCGGCTTCGGTCTCGCTGGCAAGGTCTTTCACTGCCCCTTCATCGCCGCCGTTCCCGGACTCGAGCTCTCCGCCATCGTGCAGCGCAAAGGCGACGAAGCCGCACGCGCCTATCCCGAAGCGCGCATCCTCCGCTCTGCCGAAGACGCCATCCGCGACCCCGACATCGATCTCATCGTCGTCGCCACGCCCAGCGAAACCCACTTCGATCTCGCCGCGCAGGCTCTCCAGGCCGGCAAGCACGTCGTCGTCGACAAGCCTCTCACCTCATCGTCGAAATCCGCGCAAGCGCTCACCGGCATCGCCAAAGCCCACAGCCGCATCCTCGCACCCTTTCACAACCGCCGCTGGGACGGCGACTTCCTCACCCTCCGCAAGCTCCTCGCCGAAGGCACGCTCGGCCGCGTCGTCGAGATCGTCTCCCGCTTCGACCGCTACCGTCCGCTCCAGCGCCCCAACACCTGGAAAGAGGTCGCCAGCCCGGCCACCGGATTCCTCTACGACCTCGGCCCGCACCTCGTCGATCAGGCGCTCGCGCTCTTCGGCCCTCCCGCGCGCGTCACCGCCTTCATCCATCACGACCGCGAGATCACCGAGGTCGACGATGGCTTCGACCTCATCCTCGACTACGACATGCCCTTCGGCCGCGCGCTCCGTTACGGCTGCCACGGCACCATGCTCGCCGCCGATCCATCCCCACGCTTCCTCGTCAACGGCACCCACGGCAGCTTCCGCAAATATGGCGTCGACCCGCAGGAGCCCATGCTCGTCTCCACCGGCCGCCGTCCTCCCGTCCTCGGTTCTTCTGAACCCTGGCTCCCTGAACCCGAAACCGCCTGGGGCACGCTGACCCTCTGCCCCGACCTCGCCCAGCCCGCCGACCTCACCCACTCGCCCCTGCCCACCATCCCCGGCGACTACCGCCAGTTCTACGCCAACGTCCGCGACACCGTCCTCGGCAAAGCCTCGCTCGCCGTCTCCGCCGAGGATGGCTTCCGCACGCTCCGCATCCTCGACCTCGCCCGCATCTCCCACCAGCAGCGCCGCACCATTCCCATCACCTGGGACTGACCGCCGCGCGCTAAACTACTACCAATGGCTACGCAGCAAAGCTCTCCGCTCAAGTTCGTCATCGCCGGCGCAATCATCGTCGGCGTCATCCTCTGGATCGCGATCTCCGCGGGCGAGCAGGCTAAGAGCTACTACGTCACCATCGCCGAGCTGCAGCAGATGGGCAACAAGGCGTACACGCGTCATCTCCGCGTCGCCGGCAACGTCAAGCCCGGCACCATCGAGCGCGACGGCACCAACGCCACCTTCACGCTCATCGAGCTCAACAAAACCCTCCGCGTCGACTACCACGGCGCCGAGCCTCCGCCCGATACCTTCAAGGACGACGCGCAGGCCCTCGCCATCGGCACCTACGGCCGCGACGGCGTCTTCCACGCCACCGAGCTCCAGGCCAAGTGCGCCTCCAAGTACGCTCCCGCCAAACCCGGCGCCGCGCCCACCGGCAACACCGCGCCCATGGCCACCACCGCCTCCCTCGCCCACTAAAATTCCGCCCCTACCGAACCAGTTGGCCAAACGAAAGCGGGTGGCCTACCCTTTCGCATTGCGAAAGGGTGGGTTGTCGTTTGCGGTAGCAAACGATGCCCCGCTCCGGCAACCAGCGACAGGAGGTGGCAGTATCAGCGGTAAGACCCGCGACCCTGTTGATGCATCACCAGCCGTCTCCGAACAAAAAGCGTCCCCACCGAAACCACCTCCTCCGCTGCAGCGCGCGCCTCCCCTCGCTACAATCTCCCCGTGAAGCCCACTCTCCTCCTCGCAACCTTTCTTCTCGCGCAAGCCGCCGCAGCGCCGCGCCTCACCTTCGACGTCGTCGCGATTCATCCGTCCGATCCCAATGCCGTCAACGGCATGATCAAGCCCATTCCCGGCGATCACGGCTACGTCGCCCAGAACTTCCCCGTCCGCCTGATGATTGCCCTGATGTACAAGATCCCTCTCCGTCAGGTCGATGGCGGTCCTGAATGGATGAACACCGCCCGCTTCGACGTGGAAGCCCGCTCCGACGGCCCACACTCCATCGACGATCTCCACACCATGTACCAGAACCTCCTCGTCGACCGCTTCGGCCTGCGCTTCCACCACGACATCCGCGAAGGCAACATCTACGCCCTCACCGTCGATCCCTCCGGCCTCAAGATGACGCCCAACATCTCTCCCGAAAACGACAAGATCCCCGTCAACGGCCCGCCCGCGCACGTCACCGGCACCCGTGTTCCCATGATCTATCTCACCTGGTTTCTCTCTCAGCTCGTGCAGGCCGACGGACGTCCCGTCGTCGACGAGACCGGCCTCAAGGGCAACTACGACTTCACGCTCAGCTACCGCCCCATCCTTCCACCCGACGCACCGCCCGACGCGCTCTCTCCCGAAGACCGCGACCTTCCCACGCTCTTCGACGCCCTCCGCACCCAGCTCGGCCTCCGCCTCACCGCAACCCGCGGCCCCGTCGATCATTTCGTGATCGACCACATCGAAAAACCCACCCCTAACTGACCCGGATTCCCGCTGCAAATCGATGGCAACTCCGTCAGGCATCCAGCAGCGCTCATAGTTCCTTAGCTAAGGGAACTTTGGTGAGTTGGTCGTCGTAGCTCGTCCTGTGTCTACTCATTTCAATGGGCGCTTCTTCGCCGTCGCCCGGCATGCGGCGGCGGCGGCTGCTGCAATGGCTCTTGTCCCATCGCACGTTTGTGCTCAAACGGCGAATCAACCCTTGGCGTTCGACGTGGCTGCCATTCACAGGAATGTGGACAACATCGGTTATTGCAGTACGGACCAGATAGAGCCTACGCAGAACGGATTTCACATGACGAACTGTCCTCTGCTCATGGCAGTGGGGGCCGCGTATGTTCCTACCACGGGCAATCCGCTGGATTACATGGTGCAACAGCGCATTGTGGGGATGCCGAAAGAGCTATCCGAAGAACGGTACAACATCGACGCACGGATCTCTGACGCAGATGCTCAAGCCTGGCGGAGCCCAACGCAGCGAAACGCGATGTTGCACGCGATGATGCAAACGCTGCTCGCTGAGCGCTGCAAGCTCGTGGTGCATCGCGAAATGAGAGAAAAGCCGATCTATGCACTGGTGGTGGCGAAGAATGGGCCAAAGCTGACGCTGGCGAAAGAGGGTGAAGCGGAGGCTATCCGCGCAAAGCACTCAGACGCGGTTAGCGTTCCCGGCGGCAGCGGAGTCTTTGTTCGTGGGCAGACAAACGGGCACATCGATATCTATGGAGCAACCACAGGGACCCTTGCGCTGCTGCTGTCCGGGCCTGCGGGCCGGCCAGTCGTCGACAAGACGGGGCTGACCGGTGTCTACGATATGCATCTGGACATGGGACAGCCAGGACTGCCGGCGGCAGATGGGTCGGCGAACCCTGGACCTTCGGTATTTTCATCGCTGCAGGAGCAGCTTGGGTTGAAGCTGGAGTCGCAGAAAGACAAGGTCGAATACCTCGTCATCGACCATATCGAAGCACCCTCGCCAAACTAGCGGCCAGCGCGGCTCGATTCTGAGACATGGATGCGCCGGCTCGTTAAGGGCACCGCCTCAGCTCACACCTGCGGGCGGGCCCTCCTGCGCATTCACTGCTACCGCGGGTAAGGTCTGCTCCACAAACCCAGTCAACTGCTCCGCCACCCGTCCCTCTACGTTGTAATCGTGCAGATGGTATTGGAAATAGATCGGCCCAAAGAAGAACGTCATCAAACCATTCAGTGGAATGTCGATCGGCGCCGCTTCGAGCAGTTGCTTCGTTCCAAATACAGCCACAAGATACAGCACGATACTGGCGAGTCGGATTAAGTCGGAAGCAGTGGCCATATAGACGTATATGGAAATTGAATCGGCGCCCATTCTCGCCGCCACCGCGCCCCCCAAGCCGAGCAGAACCGCAAACGGAAACACCAGCATGTAGGCCAGCGACCACCAAAACGCCGCCTCACATATCGTTGCCTTCTTGATCCACCAGCCCACGACAACCATCCACACCGAAAGAAAAAGTCCCAGCGTCAGGACGGACAGAACAAGGACCCATCCCCAGTGCAAACGCGGCGGAGCCGGAAGTGCCCGGTACATCGGAGGCGCGGAGGGATACGCATACTGCGGCGGATAGCTGTAGGTCATAGGTGGCGGCAGCTTAATGGAGCCACCGCTCCTCGGCAAGAAATTTCTCAGCCCCACCAATTCGGGCCCGCACGACTTGACAAAACCACCCGCGGGAAACAGGGGCTCAACGCCCCGGCCCGCTGACCGGATCGCGAAGTCCACCCCTAAAGTCTCTCGGCTGAAGACTTTGCACAAAAATAGGGGGGAGGGGGTAACCCCGACCTCGGACTGATTATTGGGTCAGCGCCTTCATGTACAGATAACGAAACTCCACGCCTTGGTAAAACGCCGCGACACGAATCCTCTCATCGCGTCCATGCGCCCTGTCGTCGTTGAAATCCACACCCATTCCGCTGATGCCATAGCTCGGAATCCCCGCCGCCATCGTAAAGATGGAGTCGCTCGCCCCGGTCGACATCACCGGAATCACCGGAACCCCCGGCCACATCCGCTCCACCACCTCATGCAGCGGCCCGAAAACATCCTTTCGCACCGGCGGCGGGGGCATGCTCTTGTCGCTCGATCCCAATCCACTCACAACTCCCGCGCTGTCAACGTAATCCACCTTCAGCTTCGGGTCGTTGAAGATGGAAATCAGCCGGCTCCTGACCTCCTCTTTCGAGTGCCCCGGCAGAATCCGGCAATTCACGTTGGCCTGCGCCATCCCCGGCAACGCATTGCGCGCATGCCCGGCCGTCACCATCGTCGCCACGCAAGTCGTCCGAAGCGTCGCGTTATCGGTCGGATCATCGGAGAACCGTGCAATCGCCTTCGGGTCCGGCGGGTTGGCCAGCACGCCACGGATAATGGCCGCGCGCGCCGGATCGGTTTGTGCCGCAATCTTTTCCTTCGCCTCCAGCTCCTCGCGCGTCACCGCATTCAATTCCACCGGAAACGGCGCCGCCTCCAGCTTCTCCAGCGCATGCATCAGCTCATAGATCGCGTTGTCCGGGCGCGGCTGTGAGCTGTGGCCGCCCGGATTCGTCGCCGTCACCTCATAGTCCGAGTACAGCTTCTCCGTCGCCTCCACTTCAACCTCAACCGGCTTGCCGTCGTTCAACTCCAGCCCGCCCGCATCCGGGTTGATCACAAAATCCGCACGCATCAAGTCCGGACGATTCTTGAGCAGCCAGTCGACGCCATTCGATGCGCCGCCTTCTTCGTCGGCCGTCAGAGCGATCACCAGATCACGGTCCGGCACATAGCCCTCGCGCTTCATGCGGATGAACGTCTCGACCAGTGCCGCGTCCTCTTCCTTGATGTCCTGCGTTCCGCGCCCGTAGAAGAATCCATCCTTCTCCACAAACTGATATGGATCGGTTGTCCAGTCCGCCTTGCGCGCCTCAACGACATCAAGATGGCAGATGGTGAGGATGGGCTTCAGCGTCGATCCCGGCTTGCCGCGATAGATCGCCACCAGGTTCTGCTTGCGCGCGTTCGGCCCCGCGAGAATGAGGTCCTGCGCCGGAAAACCCGCGTCGAGCAGCCGCTGCCGCATCTCCGCGGCCGCGGCCGTCACGCTCCCATTCGAATCCTGCGTGTTCGTTTCGATGAGCTGCTTGAAGATGTCGCGGGCGAGAGCGCGGTCCTGCTCCGGCAACGCTGTCGCGTTTTGCGCCGACATCGTTTGCATACTGCACAGCAGCATGAAGCCCGCTGCCGCGACACTACAGACGGCTTGTCTCGTATCTCGCATCTCGCCTCTCGTGGCATCCTCCCCGTACTTCTTCTTGTGTGTTATGGCTCTATACTCGCATAGCAGCGATGCCCGCAGACTCCGAAATCCAACCCGCGGTCGAACTCACCGGTGTCTCGCGGCTCTTCGGCAACTTCGCTGCGCTGCGCACCCTCTCCATGCGCGTGCACGCGGGCGCCTCAGTGCTTCTGCTGGGCGAGAACGGCGCGGGCAAGTCCACGCTCCTGCGTCTCATCGCCGGTCTCATCCCGCCCAGCGAAGGCAGCGTGCGCGTCCTCGGCGGAACGGCCCGCGCAGCGCACCAGCGAATGGCCTTCATGAGCCATGCGCCGATGCTGTACGACGAGCTCACCGGCCTCGAAAACCTGCACTACTTCGCCGCGCTCTACGGCACAGACCGAAGCGGCGCGGAACGCGCGCTGCGCGATGTCGGGCTCGACCCGCAGCTTCCGCGCCATGTTCGCGACTACTCCCAAGGTATGCGGCAGCGCGCCTCGCTGGCACGCGTGCTGATGCTCGAGCCCGATCTTCTCCTGCTCGATGAGCCGTTCTCTAACATGGACATCGCTTCGGTCCAGATGATGGTCACGCGTCTGCGCGAGTTTCTGGCGCGGCCTGGACGCAACGGCGCGCCGCGCACGCTGTTCATCACCACTCACCAGGCCGATCTCGCGCGTCCGCTCGCGACCACCATTCTGACTCTCACGCAGGGACAACTCGCGACCGCCGAAAGCGCGGCGCGCAACTGAACCACGCATGAAGACCAACGCCGCACGCCTGCTCGACAAACTCGGCATCAGCTACGAGATTCGCACCTACGAGGTCGACCCCGACGACCTCACCGCGATCTCCGTCGCGCGCAAGATCGGCATGCCCATCGAGCAGGTCTTCAAGACGCTGCTGACCCACACCTCCGACGGCGAGCACCTTTTTGCCGTGATTCCCGGCGGCGACGAGCTCGACCTGAAGAAGCTCGCCGCAGCCGCAGGCGCACGCAAGGCGGAGCTCGCCGCACTCAAAGAGGTCGAGCCGCTCACCGGCTACGTCCGCGGCGGCGTCACCGTGCTCGCGGCAAAGAAGCCCTTCCGCGCCTTCGCCGACGAAACCATCGAACTCTTCGACGTCGTCTCGATCTCTGCCGGCCAGCGCGGAATTCAACTGCTGCTCTCCCCCGCGGACTATCTTCGCGCCACCGAAGCCACGCTCGCCGACCTCACCAAAGCGGCTCCAGCGGGAGCGCACCCATGACCTACGCCGGCTATGTGCTGACGCATCTGCGCAAGGACCTGAAGCTGGAGTGGCGCGCGCGCGAGGTACTCAACGGCATGCTGTTCTTCGCGCTGCTGGTGGTTGTGGTCTTCTCGCTCGCCTTCGATCCCACCTCGTTTCCGACAGTCACGTGGCAGATCAGCGGAGGACTGTTGTGGGTCGGTCTGCTCTTTGCGTCGATGACCGCTTTGAACCAGAGCTGGGCCCGCGAGCTTCAGAACCACGTGCTCGATGCGCAGCGAATCGCGCCCTCGCCGGCCTCGGCGCTGCTGATCGGCAAGTCGCTGGCAAACTTCATCTTCGTGTCGGTGATCGAGATCGTTCTCGCGCCGGTCTTCGCCATCTTCTACAACCTGCATCCGCTGGGGCAGGCGTGGCTTCTGCTGATCATTCTTCCGCTGGGCACGTGGGCCCTCACGATGAACGGAACATTCTTCGCCGCGCTCAGCCTGCGCACGCGCAACCGCGAGCTTCTGCTTCCGCTGGTGCTGTGCCCCATCGCCCTGCCCGCACTGCTCGCCATGATCCAGGCGGCGACCAACGTCCTCACCGGGGAGCTGGACCCGGGACTCTGGATGAAGCTGCTGTTTGGTTATGACGTTGTCTTCACGATCGCCTGCGTGTTCTCCTTCGAGACGATTCTGAACGCCGGCGACTGAGCGATATCCAATCCGGGCCGGGCCGACGATCACGATAGAATCAAGAAGAAGTGAACGATCGCAGCCAATCGCAACGGTTCCCACGCTGGGCCGGACTCTATCTCGCGGCCACATTCGTTGTGCTCGCCGTCGGATTCTACGAGGCGATGACGGCGCCCAAAGAAGCGACGATGGGAAACCTCTATCGCATCTTCTTCTATCACTTCCCGCACGCCATTCTCAGCTTTGTCTTTCCCTACCTGAACTGCATCGCGGCGTTCCTGTTTCTGTACTGGCGCGATCGCAATCAGCAACGCGCTCTGGTGGCCGACGCCTTTGCGCTCGCCTCTGCAGAGATCACGGTGCTCTATGCCTCCGTCGGTCTCGCAACCGGAATGTTGTGGGCGCGTGCGGCGTGGGGCATCTGGTGGACGTGGGATGCGCGGCTGACAACGTATCTGCTGCTCTGGCTGCTGTATGTCAGCTACCTGCTGCTGCGCAAGTTAACAGCCGGCGACCAGAAGGCTATCTTCTCGGCCGTGCTCGCGATCTTCGCCGCGATTGATATTCCCATCTGCTTCATGTCGATCCGCTGGTGGCGCACGCAACATCCGGCGCCCGTCTTCGGCGGCGGAGCCGACTCCGGCATCGATCCGCACATGCTGCCGGCGGTCTTCTGGAATCTGGCCGCGTGGGCCATGTGGGGAGCGTTCGTGCTGGGCCTGCGCTATGCAATCGAGCGGCGCCGGCAGCGTCTTGCTGCAGCAGACTCAATCACACGCGAGATAGCCCACCCTGCACCCGCCACTCTGGAGGTCCGATGATTCCCTTCTCCACGCTCTCGGAGCGGCATCTGGTCTACGCGTACTGTGCCGTGTGGATTCTGCAGTTCGGTTATGGAATCTGGCTCGCAGTGCAGTGGCGTCGCAGTCGGCCGGCGGAGAAAAATACAACGGAGCAGAGCGGGATTTGATCCTTTGCGCTCTTGCTCCGTTGGTCCGAGGAGTCGCTTGCAACGGGCGGCTCGGCATTGGCTGCCTCGTCCATCTGGTGAACCCGGCGCGTCAAAATCAGTTGCGGCGAAATTCTTCCACATTGCGACATCTCCATCTCACCCATAGACTTCGGGAGACGTGCCCCTGACGCCATCAACTCGAATGGACCGCGTTGCCGCCGCGCTGCTCGGCGGCTGCATGCTGCTGCTGGCCGGCTGCCAGCAGCACGGATTTTTGGATTACCCGCCCAACTACCACGAGTTCGCCTACATCTCCGACGGCGGCTCCAACACCGTCACCGTCCTTGACCTCGTCTATCTGCGCCAGGACCGCGTGCTGCAGGTGGGGCGCGATCCAACCGGGCTGGCGGTGAACCCCGTGCGGAATGAAGTGTACGCCGTGAACACCGGCAGCAACTCGGTAACGGTGATCGATGCGACCAACAACACGGTCGCCGCAACGATCGGGGTGCGCCAACGGCCCTACTTCATCGCGGTGTCGCCGGATGGCCACCGGGCTTACGTTCCGGATGCAGGATCGAACACGGTCAGCGTGATCGACCTCGATGCGCGCCGGCAAATCGCCGTGGCGGCCACCGGCGAGAGCCCGGGCATGGCGGCAGTGGCGCCGGACAACCGCACGCTGGTCGTGACGAACGAGCAGGCGGGCAGCGTCTCGGTTTACTCCATCAACGAATCGAAGACCGCGCCGCTCACGCTCCGCGACGCATTCGCGGGCTGTCCGGGAGCGACCGATGCGGTGATTCTTCCGGATTCGACGAAGGCGTTCATCGCATGCTCGGGTGGCCGCCAGGTGATGGACATCTGGCTGGCGGCTGCACCGAATTCGTGGCGCGGCAAGCAGGATCCGTCGCTGCAACATGATCAGCTTTTAGCGTTGCTGGACGTCGGCCAGACGCCGACACACCTGGCGATGGAGCCGAACGGCTACGAGGTCTTCAGCACGAACTTTGGCTCGGATTCCATCTCCGAGATTTCAACGTGGACCAACGAGGTTCTGGGCACGTACCTCATCGGATCGAAGCCGGCGCGCGCCATCATCAGCCAGGATGATTCCACACTGTGGGCGACGAACTTCGGCGCTGACTCTGCAAGCTTGTACTCGATCGACGACGGTCGTGTGGAGGCAGGCATTCGCACCGGACCAAAGCCGGATGCGCTGGCATTCTCAACCGACGAGCGGCTGCTGCTGGTGGCGGATACAGGGTCGTCGGACGTTGCGGTGATTCGCACGCAGAGCAAGAACGGACCAGCGCTGGTGACGATGCTGCCCGCAGGAGATCGTCCCAACGATCTGGTCGTAAAGTCGTTCCGGTCGCGCAGCGCTCTGCTCCACTGACGCTTCAGCTCTGCGGTTTCAGCTCCGCTTCGCGAGCTTCGCGCAGCGCGTGGCGCGTCGCGGAGACGTAGGCGCCGCCGAGCAGCAGCAGGCCCGAGATGAACGCCCACACCATCAGGCCGACGGAGACCTCGAACGGGCCGTAGACGGCGGCGAAGTCCAGGTGCGGCAGCGCAAAGATGTAGGCATACTTCGCTGCGGTCCAAAGGAGGCCCATCACAACCGCGGTCGGCAGCACAGCGAGCGCCGGAACCTTGCGGTGCGGAAGCCACCAGTAGATGAGGAAGAAGAGCGCGATGCTCGCCAGCAGAGCGACGATCTGCAGAAACCCGCGCGCGATCAGGGCGAAGAGCGCATTCTGCGTGTGGCCGAAGAAGACCCAGTCAAGCACGGTGCGCTGTGCGGCCGAGAGCGCGACCGAGGCCAGCGCCAGCAACGCAACGCCGGCAGCAAGCACGATCGCGACCAGCTGATTTTCAATGTACGAACGATTCTTCTTGACGCCCCAGACGCTGTTCAGCGCCACCTCCAGCGGAAGAAAGATGCCCGTCGCCGTAATCAGCAGCATGATGATGGAGACGATTCTGGTCTTTGCATGCGGCGTTGCGAGAAGGCGCATGTTGCGCATCACAAACGCCTGGTTGTTGGGCAGAAAGTTGGTCATCATTTCACTGACAACGTTTGTCATCTTCGCCGAATGGAAGACGTGTTCGGAGATCGTCAACAACAGCACGATGAAGGGGAACAGCGACAGGATCGCCTGCGCCGCCACACTGAAGGCGTAGGTGTGGACCTCGGTCTTGGTCAGATAGTAGCCGAGCGCCTTAATCTGCTCCCACGTTCCGCTCTCACTCACCGGAACCGCCGGAGCCGCGTCCAACGCGGGGGAAACGTCCTCCTCGCCGGCCTTCACCGCAGCCGACGACGCCGCGTCGCGGCGGGTTTCGGCACTGGCGGAACGTGAGCTCTCTTCTGCGCTCATTGCTTCAGTCTATCGAGCGCCCACTGTGCGGCGTCCGCAAGCACAGGCTCTTCGCCGGCGGCCCACTCGCGCAGCTTCGGAACGAAGCTCTCATCGCCGCTGTTGCCCATCGCAATCGCCACGTTGCGCTGCATACGTTTGCGGCCGGTGCGTTCCACCGGCGATCCGCGAAAGGTGCGATTGAATTGCGGCCCATCCATCGACCCAAGCCATTCGAGCGCCGGGTTAACGAGTTCCTCGCGCGCCGGCAATGCGCCCGAAGCTGCAACAGGGGCCCTGCTGTTCCACGGGCAGACATCCTGGCAGATGTCGCAACCGAACACATGCCTGCCCATTCGCGCGCGCAGCGGCTCGTCGATGGCTCCTTTCTTTTCGATCGTGAGATAGGAGATACAGCGCGACGCATTCATCATGCGCGGAGCAATCAGGGCCTGCGTGGGGCACGCGTCGATGCAGCGCGTGCAGCTGCCGCATCGGTCTGCGGCCGCAACCGCCAGCGCGTCTGGCCCAAGCTCAAGCGAGGTGACAATAGCTCCCAGCAGCAGCCACGACCCGAGCGATTCATTCAGCACGCACGTGTTCTTTCCAATCCAGCCGATGCCCGCACGCTGCGCGTATTCGCGTTCCACGATGGGGCCCGTGTCCACGTAACAGCGGCTCTCCATCGCGTCGCCAAAGCGCTGGCGCAGGTTCGATTCGATCTGCCGGAGCCGCGGAAGCAGCACATCATGGTAGTCGCTGCCGCGATAAGCGCTCGCAGCGTAAGCCTCGCGCCCGCTCCATGCATAGCGCGCAATCCATCCGGAACCGGCGGCCGCGGAATCGATCGACTTAGGCTGGTCCACGTTGTAGTTCATCGCGCAGACAATAACCGATCGAGCCCACGGCATGGACCGCTTCAGGTCTCCACGCAAAAGGTCGCCGCTGGAGCTGAGCCGCTTCAGCCAGTTCATCTCGCCGGCGCGCCCGGCAGCGACCCAGTCGGCGAAGCGGCGGCTCGATTCTCGCTCGGTCACGGAACCCTCAGTGGGGACGGAAGCGACACCGGCAAGATCGAAGCCCGTTGCGCGCGACTGCTCCTCAATCCAAAGCCGGTCTTTGTCATCCATCGTCATCGAATCTACTTATATCGCCTAACGAGCCTTTCGATCTCACCCAGATTGCGGGCGTTTGCAGATAGGATATTCTTCCATCTGATTTGATTGCCGTTGCGTTGTGGCACCGTTGAGGTCTTTGTGCGTCCCTGTCCGAGTTGTGGTCATCAAGAATTTCGACGGCTTCCCCGCGAAAGCGCAATCGAGCGCTCCATCCTTTCGTGGCTGGGACTGTTCCCGTGGGAGTGCCGCATCTGCCAGCGCAAGGTATACATGCGCCTGCGCGGTGCAAAGCGGCTTGCGCAGAAAACCACCCTGTAAATGATCCTCCCGCTGGAAAGCCCTGCTGCGCACCGGTTCTTAGCATAAAGTTCCGACGTCAAACAATTCCGCGCATCATTCCAACCGTGAATTCCCGGCAAATCGGCTATTTCCCATGAATCCAGCAGTTTTCGGGTGTCGCACAGTGAAATGACTTTGCTCATGCTGTAGACTAAGTCCGCCTTTCAGACCAGCCGGAACGCGTGCTGAAGATTTGGCGGACATCGCCCACTATGCGACAGTATCTTCCCTCAGAGCGGCAGAGCGCCTCGAACCGGACTCCACGCGAGATCAACCGTAATCTGATTTTGAATCTTGTTCGCAAGCAGCAGCCCATCTCGCGCGCCGACCTCGCGCGTGTCTCCGGGCTGCAGCGCAGTACCGTCTCGCTGATTATCGAAGAGCTGATCGCGGACCGGCTTGTGGTCGAAGGCCCCACGGGCCGGCTTCCGCGCGGGCGTCGCCCAACGTTCCTGCAACTGAACTCACAACGGGCCGTGCTCGCGCTGGACATTCACCCGGAACAGATCACTCTGGCCATCTCGGATCTCGGCGGTAAGATTCTCGCGCAGAAGCTGGTGGATATCCCGGAAAGCAAGCGCTCGGTGGCGGCCATCGTCTCCGCGATCAAAAAGATGATCGCCGAGCACAAACAGAAGTCCTTTGACGGCATCGGCGTCTGCCTTCCCGGCCGCACCGACCCAGTGCGCGAAGATCCGATCTTCGCCCCGAATCTGCACTATCCCATCCGCGACATTCGCAAGCGCATCGTCAAGGCGACGGGGCTGCGCGTGGAGATGGATAACGTCGCCAACGCCTGCGCCCTTGCGGAGGTTTGGTTTGGCGAGAGTGACGGAGCGCACGATCTCGTCGTCGTGAACGTCTCCGAGGGCATCGGCACCGGCATTCTCGCCAACGGTCGCTTGATTCGCGGAGACAAGGGAATGGCCGGCGAGTTCGGGCACGTGCAGCTCGATCCCGATGGCCCTCCCTGCGGCTGCGGCAACAACGGATGCTGGGAGACGCTGGCGTCCAACCGCGCCGCCTTGCGGCATTTTGCCGAGTCCGGAGGCGCGCCCGGAACATCCTTCGGGTCCCTGCTCTCACTCGCACATTCGGGAGACGAGACCGCCATCTCCGCGCTGGAGCGAATGTCGTTGAACCTGGGGCGCGGTCTGCGCATGATCGCCACCGCTCTCGCGCCCAAGGAGATCGTCATCGTCGGCGACTTCACCTCTGCGTGGTACCGCTTCGGCCCGCTCATCGAGGCCGAGATGCGCCGCCATTCGCTAAGTTCGGCAGCGGTTCTCAGGCCCGCCTACGATGGCGGTTCGGCGCGGCTGCGCAGCGCGGTCGCCCTTGTGCTCAACTCCGGCATGCTGCAGTAGGCACGCGCTCTAGCTTGGCTGGCTCACCCAAAGCACCGGTTGGCGCACCGGAAAGTTGCGAATGATCTCCGGCACCGTCGGATCGGGGTTCAACGTCTTCCAAAGCTCGATGTACGCGGGATCGTTATAGGCAATCCCCGCGAACAGCAAACTCGGCTGCCGCACCGGCAGATCGTCAAAGTATTCGACGTCGTGCGGAAACGGCCACTTCGACTTGTCGCGGATATACGGGACCATGAAGTCAATCGTCTTGCGGATCCCGCGGCCATCCGGCGTTGTAAACGTCCACAGGTCGTCACTGGGCCGGCTCGCAATCTCGCAGATGAGCGAGAGCGCGTCCATGTCGAACAGCGAGTAGCTATACGGCTTTGTGCGCGCCAGTTCCAGCGGCAACCGACCGTCGGGTGCAATCTGGTTCGGCACCAGCACGGTGCGAAAACGTTCGCGGCAGTCGGCAACCTTCGCATCGTCGCCGGTGAAGCTGGCGAACTCGGCGACCTGCGCGACCCAGCAGGTGCCATGATTGTTCTTGGCGGCGCGCTCCTCCAGCCCGTTCTTCGAAGTTGTCATCCAGGTCACGTAGTCGGCGAACCAGCGCCGCACCGCATCCATCTCCGCGGGCTTCATGGCGCCGGACCGCGCAATCCACGACGCCGCGCGCGCAACCTCAACCAGATGCAGCGTGTCGATGATGCCGATGCCGCGGCCCGGCGTCACTCCGTGAATCGCCTGCGCATACTGAAGGTTCGGATTCATGCGCGTGTCAGGATCTACAAACCACGCGCGCAGATGGGCGGCGGCATGGTCCGCATAAATCTTCTTACGCGTGATGACCCACGCCGCGGTCAACGCCGGCATCTGCACGCTGAGTCGTATCAGCAGCTCACGATGGTCGTTGAAGTTCGCCGGATTCGAGAATCCGTCCCGGCGAATGTATGGCCCATTGGGATTTTTCGGGTCAGGCCACCAGTAATCGCCTTCGGAAAAGTAGTCGTGCAGGCCACCCTCGCTCCTTGAGGCACGGACGCTGGTTATCGTCCGCGGCTCTTCGCCCAGGTAACGATTCGCTGCACTTAGAATTCGCGCCCGATCAATCCGGGCCACGTCGACGCGGACGGACGCCGGCGATTTCAAACTCCACAGGGTCGCCGCCGAAGCAGCCAGGAACTCTCTCCGGTCCATTCAGGAAGTCTAACGGAGCGCTCCTCCCTGCGTCCGGAGCGGCCGCGCCACACCCCGATGCAGATTATCCTTGCCAAAGGAATAATCGATTTAGTAAAGGATTCTGTCTACTCTCTTTGTGCACATACACTCGATAGTGTCACGCCGCGATGTCGGGAGGACTTAATTTGAGGAACACCTTTTCCAGGCGCGCCTTCGCTCGCCTCGTCGCTGCACTCGCCGGTTCGTCGTCGGTCCCATCGGTCTTCGCAGAACTGCCGGAACATTCCGCCGACAACACATCGAACATGCGCAGCTTCCCGGCAGACTTTCTGTGGGGATCCGCCACCGCCTCCTACCAGGTGGAGGGTGGCGTGCATGAGGGTGGCCGCGGGCCCTCGATCTGGGATACGTTCAGTCACCGTCCCGGCGCCATCGCCAACGGCGATACGGGCGACGTCTCCACGGACCACTATCACCGCTACAAGCAGGACATCGCCCTGATGAAACAGCTGGGCCTCGAAACCTATCGCTTCTCGGTTTCATGGTCGCGCATCTTTCCCACCGGCGCCGGTGCTCCAAATCCGCAGGGCCTCGATTTCTACAATCGTCTCGTCGACGAACTGCTCGCGAATAACATTCAGCCGTTCTGCACGCTCTATCACTGGGATTTGCCGCAGGCGCTGCAGGACAAGGGCGGGTGGGAAAACCGCGATACGGCACAAGCATTCGCCGACTATGCCGGCTACATCAGCCACGAGCTCGCGGACCGCGTCCATCGCTTCATGACCATGAACGAGATCCGCTCCTTTGTGGAGCTCGGTTATCAGCAAGGCACGCATGCTCCGGGCCTTAAGCTCGATGTCGCTCGTGTAGCGCAGCTGAATCACTATGCTGTGCTGGGCCACGGACTCGCCGTGCAATCAATTCGTGCGTCGACGCGCCCGGACACCCAGGTCGGCATCGCCGACAACCCGCAGGCCGCGACGCCGCTGATCGAAATCTCCGATGACTTTGCCGCGGCACGCGCCATGCGCGAACAGAACGCGCAGTACCTCACCGTCATCTGCGAAGGCCAATACACCGACCACTATCTCCGCAGCCTCGGCGCCGCTGCGCCAAAGTTCACGGCGGAGGAGATGAAAATCATTGGCTCGCCGCTCGACTTTATCGGCCTCAACATCTATCAGCCCACCTACGTGCGCACCAGCGCGTCGGAGCTCGGTTATGAGGTGGTCACGCCGCCCGCATCCTTCCCGCACATGTACAGCCCATGGCTGTATGTCGGCCCCGAGGCCATCTACTGGGCGACGAAGCTCGTCACCCAGCTTTGGAAACCGAAAGAAATCTTCATTACCGAAAACGGCGCGTCTTCATCCGATGTGCTACAGGCCAACAACACGGTGATCGACTCCGATCGCATCATGTATCTGCGCAACTATCTCGGCCAGCTCCATCGCGCGGTCTCTGAGGGCGTGCCGGTGAAGGGCTACTTCGTCTGGAGTCTGCTCGACAACTTCGAGTGGGCCGACGGTTACTCGAAACGCTTCGGTATTGTCTACGTCGATTACCCCACGCAGAGACGCATACCGAAGATGAGCGCGAAGTTCTACCACGACGTTATTGCGCGCGGCGGCCTCGCCTGACGGCCTTGCCAGTCGCTTCCCTCTTCACCGCTTGATCGGGAGTGACCGCGATGGTGGATTCGCGCTGCATCAGTTCGGGTTCAAACATGATCGTGTCCGGGAAGGCGTCAGATGGATTTTGAATTCGCTTCAGCAGTTGCTGCGCCGCCATCTCTCCCATGCGCCGCAACGGCTGACGAATCGTCGTCAGGCTGGGCGTGTGATAGGCCGCGCTGGCAATGTCATCGAAGCCCAGCACGGAGATATCCTCCGGGCAGCGCAATCCGGCATCCTTAATCGCCCTCATCGCTCCGATCGCCGCAATGTCATTGAAGCAGAAGATCGCCGTAAAGCGATGCCCCGCGGCGAGCAGCTCGCGCACCACCGGATAGCCAAGCTCCGGCGACCAGGAATTGTTGCGAATGTGCACGCACAGCTCCGGCCGCATCCGTATCCCGATTCTCTCCGCGATCTGGCGAATGCTCTGCCAGCGCCACTCTGAATCCAGCGCATGCGGCTGGCCCTTCATGAACGCGATGTCACGATGGCCAAGATCGTAGAGATGCTGCAGCGCCAACGCTGCGGAGTGGTCATGGTCCAGCATCACATTCGTCACGCCGCGCATCTTCTTGTGCCCCGAGATGGACACCACCGGCACATTCACAGACTCATGCAGCATCGTGTTGACGAGGATAAAGCCGTCCACCGCGCGCTCCGTCAGCAGCCGCGGATATCCCTCCAGCAGATCCGACCGACCCTGATGACTCACGACAAAATGAAGATAGCCGGCCTGCAGCAGATGTTCCTCGACGCCATTCATGACCATCGTGAAGTAGCCTTCGCTGAACTCCGGTACGATGACGCCGATGGTGAAGGTCTGCCGCGTGCGCAAAGAACGCGCCAGAAAGTTTGGACGGTAGTTCAGCTTCTGTGCGGCGGCGAGAACGCGCTCCCGCGTCTTGGGTGCAATCGTCTTCGCACCCGGCGCCCCATTCACGACCAGCGAAACAGTCGCAGGCGACAGGCCAAGATACTCTGCGAGTCCCTTCAAGCTGATCGGGCGATCGTCCGCGCCCGTGTTTGGTGTACGCGCCATGAGATTGCATCAGTTGTATCATCGCGAACGCACGCTCGTCGCGCGATGCCAACTCACGTCGTCATGTCCCAATACACCGCGTATCGCTGATCTTTGATTCGATACATCGGCATCACGCTGCGCACTCCGTTCACACCCGCTGTGCGAAAACTGAGATCGCTCGCCGAAACGCAATCCACCCACTCCGCCCTCGTGCCGGCGGAATGGCCCGCGTGCACAACTGGATTCGCCAGCGGCGCGCCCACTCCCTTCGGCGTTGTACCGCGGCCGTGAAGAATCTTCGTCGGTCCGCTGGACGGTCCATCGCCGAGGTCCGCCGCAAGAACCAGCGGCCCGTAGAGCACTGCCTGCGTCGCCTGTGCTCCCGAGAGCGGCTCCGTCGTCAATTGCATCGGAAGGTTCAGCTTCACACGATCGCCCGCCCGCCACACGCGCTCCAGCGCAAGATACGATCCCGGCTCGGCGAACGCCTCCAGCGGCCTGCCATTCACTTCAACGCTTCCGCCTTGCGCCAGCCATCCCGGTATGCGCAGGCAAATGGTCTTCTTCTCCACCGGAGCCGCCGTGATGACCAGCGTCGTCGCCTGCTCTGCAGGAAACGCTGTCTCCTGGCGCAGGCTCAGGCCGGCGTCCTTCCACTCCGCCGTCGAGGCGATGAACTGATTCACCCACAGGCCGCCGCGGCCCGTGAAATAGATGGTGTCCGTAAACTTCGCGAACTCCTCCGCGCCGGTTCCTGTACAGCACCAGAACGAATCCTCCGGCGAGTTATACACGCGCCAGTATCCTGCGGCGAGCGGAAAGAAATACTGCTTAAATCCTTCTCCGTTCTGCGTGCCCAGGCGGCAGTTGAACAGCGATCGCTCGTAGGCATCCATCCATCGCGCCTCGCCGCTCCAGCCAAAGACATGACGCTCCAGCTTCATCATGTTGTAAGCCACGCAGCACTCTGCGTTCGTAAGACTCAGCGTGCCGGCAAGATCTCCCGCACGCGTCGTCCAATGCTCATCTTCGCTAGTATTGCCGATCACGTAGTTGCGCGCCGCCAGCACCTCTTCGAGAAAATAATCTGCAATCCCGCGATACCGCGGATCCCCCGTCACTTCATAGCTTCGCGCCGCTCCAATCACCTTCGGCACATTGGTGTTCGCATGCAAACCCTGCAACTCATCGCGCCGAAGCGCCAGCGGATCGAGGAATGAAGGCTGCTCAAACAGCCGCGCCGCCGCAAGATGTCGTTCGCGTCCGGTAAGCGCATACAGATTCACCAGCGCCTCATTCATTCCGCCATACTCTGTACGCAGCATGCGCTGCCGCTGATCGTCGCTGATCCCGGCAAAATACGACAGCACCCATCCGCTCATGTTCTCTGCAACCTGCAGCGCCTCTTCGTTGCCCGTGTGCACATACATGTCAATCAGGCCGGCGAGGATCTTATGCTGCGTGTAGAACGGCGCCCACACCGGCTCTCCCCGCGCAAGACGTTCAAAGAACGATGCCGGATAGGCGCTCAAATACCCGTTGCCATTCGCCTTCTGACACGCCGCCAGCGCGGACACCATCGCGTTGCCCCGATCGCGCAGCGTGTCGTTGCCCGCCGTCGCATACGCCAGCGCCGCTGCGGAAAGATAGTGCCCGCCCGCGAAGTGTCCTCGCAGCTCGCAGGTCGGCTCCTCCCACCCGCCCAGCGGCTCAGCCTTTGACGATATCCCGGCCGTCAAGCGAAACATGTGAAGCAGACGATCGGTCGAGAGCGACTCGAGATAACCTTGATTAATCTCAGCTCCGTCCCGAAACTCGCTCTTCAAAAGCCGCACAGCGTTCAATGGCAGCGGACGCAGCAGAGAATCTTCGCCATGCTCCTCCGTTGTCGCAAGCGCGGTCCGCGCCATCGGCCAAACAGCAATCGTTGCGGCACAGGTGAGGCTGCGCAATACCTCTCGGCGACTCAGCGATTTGTTCAGCAAATTCATAGATCGGATTCGGACAAACTCTCTACGGGACTATCTAGGGGAAGGATACGCTTGGTCACGCCAGCCTCGACCAGATAGTCTCTAGACAGGGAGTATCCAGGTCGAATGAATCCTTCACGCGACGTGACATCGGCGACTCTATCACCGTCGCAGGCCAAGCACTTCGCCGCCCCGGCTCGCGTCAACCTTATCGGCGAACACACCGATTACACCGGCGGTCTGGTCATGCCGATGGCCATTCCGTTCACTACTGTCGCCCATCTCCGCGCCGCCGCCGACGGCAGGCAGACATTCACCAGTGAGCAGTTTTCCACCTCGAGGTCCATCACTCCGGAGGAGCGTTCTCCTCGCATCGGGGACTGGAGCGACTATCCCGTGGGGGTGCTGCGCGAGCTTCAAGCGCTCAACATCGACGTCCCGCCCTTCGAGCTTCATATCAACGGCAACGTTCCGCTCGGCTCCGGACTTTCCTCCTCGGCGTCCATCGAAGTCGCCACCGCGGTTGCGCTTCTCTCGCACGCGAAGACGAATCTTCCGTCCGAACAGATTGCAACTCTCTGCCAGCGCGCCGAAAACAACTACGTCGGCTCGCCCTGCGGCATCATGGACCAGTTCGTCATCACCGCAGCCCGCGCCCAACACGCGCTCCTGCTCAACACGCGCGATCTCACCTTTGAGCTTCTGCCGATGAACCAGGGATCGCTCGCGTCCTGTCGCATCGTGGTTGCGAACTCCGGCGTCAGGCATTCCATCGCCAGCGGCGATTATGGCGTACGCCGCCGCGAGGTTGAAGCCGGCCAGGCGAAGCTGCGCGAACGCTTCCCTCAACTTCGCGATCTTGGCGACGCAACCCTCGAGCAACTCATGGCCTGCGAGCGCGAACTCACGCACGAGAGCTTCCGTCGTTGCCGTCACATCATCACGGAAAATCGACGCGTGCTCGCGGCGCGCGACGCAATGCTCGCCGGCGATCCCGTCGCTCTGGGCTCTGTGATGACGGCAGCCCACGCCAGCGAGCGCGACGACTTCGAATGCAGTATTGCTGAGATCGACTTCCTCGTGGACACTGCAGTTCAACTGCCCGGGTGCTTCGGCGCGCGGCTCACCGGCGGAGGTTTCGGCGGTTGCACCGTCAACCTCGTCGATGTCGCTCACACCGACGAATTCGTTTCGAATCTGCGCTCCGCCTATCTGTCGCGATTCGGAATTCCTCTCGAAACTTACATCTGTACCGCAGTCGATGGCGCCGTCGCACGCGCCGCGATGCGTCCCAACGCCGCGAACAAGGAGCGCTGAATGCTCGAGCTTTTCAAGGAATCGCCACACCGCCGCTGGAATCCGCTGCGCCGCGATTGGGTCATCGTCTCCCCGCATCGCACCCAGCGCCCGTGGCAGGGCCAGACGGAAGAAGCCGCATCCGCGCCCGCGAAGCGCTACGACCCGGAATGCTATCTCTGCCCCGGAAACACGCGCGCCGGCGGCCACCGCACGCCCGCCTACACCGAGACCTACGTATTCGAAAACGATTTTCCCGCTCTGAAGAGCGATGTCGCACCCGCCGAGTTTGATCTAAACGATGCCGGCCTGATTCGCGCGACCAGCGAGCGCGGCGTGTGCCGGGTGCTTTGCTTCGATCCGCGCCACGACCTCACCCTCGCCACGATGGATGTCGCCGCGATTCGTCGGGTCGTCAATGTATGGGCGGAACAGGAGCTTGAACTCGCTTCGCGCGAGGACATTCGCTACGTCGAGATCTTCGAAAATCGCGGCGCCCTGATGGGCGCCAGCAATCCGCATCCGCACGGCCAGATATGGGCGACCGAACACATTCCGAATGAACCCCAGGCCGAGCTGCTCGCGCAGAAAGAGTATTTCGCTGCGCACGGCCGTCAGCTCCTCCTCGACTACCTCAAGCTCGAACTGGAGCAGAATCATCGCATCGTCGCCGAGAATGAATCGTGGGTCGCGCTCGTTCCCTTCTGGGCGATCTGGCCCTTCGAGACGATGCTTCTGCCGCGCCGGCACAACGGCACCATCAGCCAACTGGACGCCTCCGGCCGTGACGACCTCGCCGCCATGCTGAAAACAATCACCGCCGGCTACAATCACGTCTTCAATGCGCCGTTCCCTTACTCCATGGGCTTTCACGGCGCGCCCTGCGATAGCGAAGACCACCCGGAGTGGCAGCTGCACGCGCATTTCTATCCGCCGCTGCTGCGCTCCGCAACCATTCGCAAATTCATGGTGGGCTTTGAACTGCTTGGCTCGCCGCAACGCGACATCACACCGGAATCCGCCGCCGAGACGTTGCGCTACGCCGTATCGAAAGCCGTCTGATCTCTACTCCGGCGGAGGCAGGCCGCCGAGATAGTACACGCGCAGGCTCTTCGCATTGGCAATCAGCTTTGAGAGCTGCGCATTCGGGAAGCGGCGCACATACGGTGGCGCCCATCCAATCTGGTCGCCGCTCACCGACTTCGGTACCTCCTGCTGCACGCCCGTCGCCTTCACAAACAACGACGGGTCTGCCAGTCCCGCAATCGATACATTCACCAGCCGATGGATCGCGCCATGATCGCGCGCATACAGATCCAGACCATTAGCCTCACCAAACTCCGCCAGCATCACGAGCGGCGCCAGCGCATACAGATGATAGTGCAGCGCTCGCTGCCCGCGCGCCATCTCCAGCGGCAGCGTCCCGTCCGGACGAATCTGGTCCACACCCGCGTCATAGGTTCCCATCGCCCAATTGAAATCGGCGCGGTTGTTCGCCACAACTCCGATCGCCGCCAGCTCCACGCCCGCCCAGTACAGATGATTGTTGTGCGCGTCGCTCTTTCCCTCCGTGCGCCGAGGCTCGAAGTATCCCTTCGACTCATTGCCCACCGCCACCAGCCAGTCGGCGATCTGCTTCGCCTCTTCCGGCGTCGCCAGGTGCGCGTCGCGAATCTTCAAATACGCGATCGCAACCGCACCCGCCACCCATCCCTGCACATAATAGGCCTGGTTCGAGGACATCGTTCCGGTCAACGAATGCTCCTGCGCCATCGCAGCAACGTGCTTCAAGGCACACTCTGCAGCCGCGCGCGATCCCTTCGTCCGGTACGCGTCAGCGGCGGTCACAATCTTTTCTCCGGCGGCCTTCACCGGTCCGCTCGATCTCTGATACGCCGCCTCCCGGGCCGGATCGACGATCGAGTGCGTCGGATCGCCCAGCTTATAGAAGCCCTCCGTCGTTAAATCCGGCGCAATCTGCGGCACCGCAGGACACGCATACGGCGCGTCCGTCATCTTCACCGGGCTTCCATCCCATGGCGATCGCAGCGCCGGCTCCGCAATAGCTGCAAAGCCAACTAACAACGCCACTCCCAGTACAGCGCCGCCCCGCAGCATCGTCCATCCGTCTCGCATCCGGCTTTTCCTTTCGTACGAACTTCAAACATAATATGCGCCGCACCCCGTCTTCGGCCAACTAACCACCAGTGCTCATGCTCAGTGCCCGAGATTTCCGTTCGCCAGCTTCCCCGGCTCACCTCAGGTCGACGCCTGATTCTTCTGCGTCCTCACGCCGATCCCCGCGAGAAACGCCTGCTGCACGCGGCTGAAACTCCGCCCTCGCAGTACCGCGGCGACAATCGTTCGATTGGCTCGCGCATCGCTGAGGCGAACATACCGGCAGCCCGCGCTGCGGTCGACCGCCATCTCCGGGACAAGCGAGATCCCCACGCCCGCTGCCACCATTCCCAGAACGCTGCTGAACTGATCGCTCTCAAACGCAATGTTCGGTGTGATGCGCGCGTGCGTGCAGGTGGCGAGGCTGAGGTCGCGGAAGCAGTGCCCATCGCGCAACATGACAAACGGCTCTCCGCGCAGACTCTTCAACGCAATGGCCTCCGCCGAAGCCCGCGGATGATCCTTCGGCAACACGGCGAACAGCGGCTCCGTGCGAAGCGTGAACACCTTCAGATCCTTGTGCCGCAGAGGCAACGCCAGAATTGCAAAGTCGATCGACAGCTCCCGCAGACCTTCAATAAGAACCGGCGTTGTCTCTTCCACGATGCGCAACTTCGCATCCGGATACCTCCTCGCGAACCCCGCCGTATAGCGCGGCATCAGGTAAGGAGCCACCGTCGGAATCGCGCCCACGGCCACGCTCCCGCGCACATCCGCATTCTTCTCGGCGACGCTCGTCCGCGCTGCCTCCATCTGCTCCAGGATAGACCGCGCATGAGGCAGAAACGCCCGGCCTGCCTCCGTCACGCGAATGCTGCGCCCCAGCCGGTCAAAAAGCCGCGCGCCTAAATCCTCTTCGAGCTTCAGCACCTGTTGCGACAGCGACGGCTGGGCAATCTCGCAGCGCTCCGCCGCGCGGCTGAAGCTTCCCGTCTCCGCCACAGCACATACATAGCGCAGTTGGTGAAATTCCATAGGCTATCCCTATACCTCGCATGCCCGCTACATATTGGAACTATCTGTCCCCATAATGCTACATTCAGCCTTGTCGAGGTCGATGCCTGGGTTTCATGCGAACCCCACTCATTGCACTGAACAATTCCCCCCAAGGAGAGGACGCATGGCAACCGAAGCGAAGTGCCCATTCCACGCCCCCAGCGAGAGCAGAACCAACCGTGACTGGTGGCCCAATCAACTCAATCTCGAGATCCTGCACCAGCACTCCTCGAAGTCCGATCCCATGAGCAAGGACTTCAACTACGCCGAGGAGTTCAAGAGCCTCGACTACGCCGCGCTCAAAAACGATCTCGCCGCGCTGATGACCGACTCCCAGGATTGGTGGCCCGCCGACTTCGGCCACTACGGCCCTCTGTTCATCCGCATGGCATGGCACAGCGCCGGCACCTATCGCATCGGCGACGGCCGCGGCGGCGGTGGCCGCGGGCAGCAGCGCTTCGCTCCGCTCAACAGCTGGCCGGACAACGTCAATCTCGACCGCGCTCGTCGCCTGCTCTGGCCAATCAAGCAGAAGTACGGAAAGAAAATCTCCTGGGCCGACCTCATGATTCTCGCCGGCAACGTCGCGCTCGAGACCATGGGCTTCAAGACCTTCGGTTTCGCCGGCGGACGCGCCGACGTCTGGGAGCCCGACATGGACGTCAACTGGGGCCTTGAAGATAAATGGATGGGAACGGAAAAGCGTTTCTCCGGAGATCGCGAGCTGTCCAAGCCGTTCGGCGCCACCCACATGGGCTTGATCTACGTGAATCCCGAAGGCCCGGACGGTGTTCCCGACCCCGTCAAAGCCGCCAAAGATATTCGCGAGACCTTCGGCCGCATGGCGATGAACGATGAAGAGACCGTCGCGCTCATCGCCGGCGGTCACACCTTCGGCAAAACCCACGGCGCCGGGCCCACCGAGCACGTCGGCCCCGAGCCCGAAGGCTCTCCCATCGAAGAGCAGGGCCTCGGTTGGTCCTGCGCGTACGAGACCGGCATCGGCGGCGACGCCATCGGCTCCGGCCTCGAGGTCACCTGGACCACCCAGCCTGCCCGTTGGACCAACGACTTCTTCCACCACCTCTTCGACTACGACTGGGAGCTCACCAAGTCCCCCGCCGGCGCGCACCAGTGGAAGCCCAAGGGCAACGCCGGCGCGGGCACGGTGCCCGCCGCCCACAACGGCAATGGTCACGGCCCCAACGCGTCCGCCGAGAACAAGCCGCACCAGCCCGGCATGCTCACCACCGACCTCGCGCTGCGCTTCGACCCCGCCTACGAAAAAATCTCGCGCCGTTTCTACGAGCACCCCGACCAGTTCGCCGACGCATTCGCCCGCGCCTGGTTCAAGCTCACCCACCGCGACATGGGCCCGCGCCCGCGCTACCTCGGCCCCGAGGTGCCGAAGGAAGAGCTGCTCTGGCAGGATCCCGTCCCCTCCGTCGACCACGAGCTGGTCACCGAACAGGATGTCGCATCGCTGAAGAAGCAGATCCTCGCCTCCGGCCTCAGCGTCTCCGAGCTCGTCTCGACGGCGTGGTGCTCCGCCGCCACCTTCCGCGGCTCCGACAAGCGCGGCGGCGCCAACGGCGCGCGCATCCGTCTCGCTCCGCAGAAAGACTGGGAGGCAAACGAGCCGAAGAAACTCGCCAAGGTTCTTGCCGCGCTTGAAAATATTCAGCGCGACTTCAATGAAAAACAATCAGGCAGCTCCACCGATAAGAAGCCGAACGGCAAGAAAATTTCACTCGCCGATCTCATCGTCCTCGCCGGTTGCGCCGGCGTCGAGCAGGCGGCGCGCAACGCCGGCATCAACGTCACCGTCCCCTTCACTCCGGGCCGCACCGATGCCTCGCAGGAGCAGACCGACGTCGAATCCTTCGCCGTGCTCGAGCCCGGCGCCGACGGCTTCCGCTCCTTCACTACCTCCGCCAACGGGCATCATCCGGCTGAAGTCCTATTGCTCGACAAGGCCCAGCTGATGACACTCACCGCTCCCGAGCTCACCGTGCTCCTCGGCGGCATGCGTGTGCTCAACACCAACGTCGGCCAGACCAACTACGGCGTCTTCACCAGCCGGCCCGAAGCTCTGACCAACGACTTCTTCGTCAATCTGCTCGACATGCGCTATGCGTGGAAGGCGACCTCCGACGACGAAAAAACCTTCGAAGGCCGCGACCGCAAGTCGGGCGAGGTGAAGTGGAAGGCGACTCGCGCCGACCTCATCTTCGGCTCCAATTCGCAGCTCCGCGCGCTCTCGGAGGTCTACGCCAGCTCCGACGCGCACGAAAAATTCGTCAACGACTTCGTCGCCGTCTGGAACAAGGTCATGAACCTCGACCGCTTCGACCTCGCAGCCGCCCACAACTAGATGTCTCGGCTTTTACAGACAAAAGCCGCTGATTCGATCTACTTTCGTAGCGAATCAGCGGCTTTGTAATTTCTGGCGGAGAGTGAGGGATTCGAACCCCCGATAGCCTTGCGACTATGTCTGATTTCGAGTCAGGTGCATTCAACCGGGCTCTGCCAACTCTCCGGCCCTGAAGCTATTTTACCGCACCCAACTGCAAGGACGAAGCCGTTCCTTCCGCCGGCCACGGCTGCCCTGGATCATGGAGTTGGCGCCGGGTAAGTCTCCTCGGAGACCTTCGCCAACGCGATCGTCTCGCATCAGTTCCGCCGCGACTTCACCGCCTCCGCGGCCTTCGCCGTGCCATTCATCGGCACCTCGGGAATCTCCACTTCCTCGCTCGCCTTGATCCCCAGCTTCTTGCGCAGCTCACTGTCAATGCGGGCGAAGATGTCCTTATTCTCCTTCAGGAACCCGCGCACATTCTCGCGTCCCTGCCCAATGCGCTCGCCGCTGTAGCTGTACCATGCGCCGGACTTCTCCACGATGTTATGCAGTACCGCCAGGTCCAGCACATCACCTTCGCGCGAGATGCCCTCGCCGTACAGAATGTCGAACTCGGCATCACGGAACGGCGCCGCCACCTTGTTCTTCACAATCTTTACCTTGGTGCGCGAGCCGACGACCACGTCGCCCTCTTTCACCGCACCGATCCGGCGAATATCAATGCGCACCGACGAATAAAACTTCAGCGCGCGCCCGCCCGTCGTCGTCTCCGGGTTGCCGAACATCACGCCAATCTTCTCGCGGATCTGATTAATAAAGATCAGGCACGTCCGCGACTTCGCCACCGTTCCCGTCAGCTTGCGCAGCGCCTGCGACATCAGCCTCGCCTGCAGTCCCACATGGCTGTCGCCCATCTCGCCATCGAGCTCCGCCTTCGGCACCAGCGCCGCCACCGAGTCCACCACCAGCACATCCACCGCACCCGACTTCACCAGCGCTTCGGTAATCTCCAGCGCCTGCTCGCCGTAGTCCGGCTGGCTCACCAGCAGGTTGTCGACGTCCACGCCCAGCTTCTTCGCGTACGCCGGGTCCAACGCATGCTCGGCGTCGACAAACGCCGCCAGGCCGCCGGCCTTCTGCGCCTCCGCAATAATCTGCAGCGTGATCGTCGTCTTGCCCGACGACTCCGGCCCGAAGATCTCCACCACCCTGCCGCGCGGCACGCCGCCCACGCCCAGCGCCGCGTCAAACGAGATCGAACCCGACGAGATGACCGAAATCGGCACAATGGCCTCTTTCGCCCCCAGCCGCATCACCGATCCCTTGCCAAACTGCTTCTCCAATTGCGAAAGGGCGGTCTCTATTGCCCGGGTGCGGTCATCGGCCACGTCATTCTCCTTTTGCCACGCATGCTGCTCTTGGTGGAGTTCGTAACGCGAGTCTAGCAGCAAAATCGCACAAGAGCAAAAGAAAAGCGAAAGTTTCGGCGGAAATCCAGTACCTAATTCGTGCCATTACTGCCGTACCGATCCCCACCCCGTCCGCCCGACAATAAGAACTACTTCCCCGCCGAAATCTCCTTCAGAAACTCCGGGCTGATCGTCCGTTTCGCCCTCGCCACACCAATCAGCGTCGGGTAAAACTGCACGAACGTCGTGTCCACCGCGCCGTGCATCTCGTGGCATGAATAGCAGCTGGCCGGCCGCGCCACAATCTTCGCCGGCTCATGCTTCTCATCGAACTCGAAGAACCCGAACCCGCCCGGCAGCCGCGCATCCTTCACGTGCACCTCGTATCCCATCACCTCGGGCGACTGCGTCAGCCCTCGCTGATTAATCGACACGCCGGGCTGCGCGCCCCGCACCTCCAGCACAAAAACCGTGTGGTCCGGCCACTTTCCCGTCTCCAGAAAATTTCGATACGAAGCCGGCGTCACAAACACGTTGTCGAACATGTGATGGTCCGCCGCGCCGGTCGTTGTGTAACTCATATCCATTCCCGAGGTCACATAGGTCCACTCGCGATAATTCGCCGGAAACAGCATCCGTCCATCGCTCGTGTAGCTCAAACGGCAGCACCAGCATCCTTCGCCTGTGCTCTCGCCAGCACCGTGCCAGTCAATCCACAAGAAACCAGGACGACAATCACCGCACAAACCAAACGCATGCTCACCTCACCCCAGAACCCACTCGTTGGAGATGAACCCAAATACGATGCCCGCTGCCGAACAGTTCCTTCACCGCTTCAGCAGATCCACCGCCTCGTTCACATCCTGCACCCGGAACATCCCCGCCAGCGCCGGATGCTTCACCGCAATCGCGCGATACATCTCCCACGCCACGCGCCTGTAGCTGAAGTGCCCCGCCGCGCCCGACCGCAGCTCCGAGATATACAGCGCCTCCGCGAAATCCATCTTGAACAGCGACCTGCACCTCGTCCCCAGCGGCAGCAGATACTGCGCGCTCTGCTTCGCCTCTGGCTCCTCCGAATCGCACAACGCCCGATACGCCGCCAGCGCGGCATCCATCGCGGCCTTGTACTTCTCTGCCAACCCCGCCTCTTCCAGTGTCGGCTGCCCCGGACACACCGGCTCCTCCACGCCATGCACATCGCTGAACGCCTGCATCAACTGCACGCACCGCCGATGCCGATGCATGTCCCTGAACCCGCCCACGTCCATCAAAATGTCGAACCGGAACCCATGCCCCGCATGGAACGCCCGCAGCAGCTCATCATGCCGCCCGCGATGCGCCGTGCCCAGCGCCAGAATCTCGTTGCGCCTTGTCTCCGTCAGCGCCGCCACCGTTCCCCGCAGCTGCCTGTACGAGTAATGGCAGTGCGGATACAGCAACGACGTCGCAATCTCAATCTCAATGTCTTCGTCATCATCCAGCAGGTCCACCACCGGCGCCGGGTACACCGGAGCGTCCCGCATCAGCTCGCGCACCGCCTGCGCCAGCTCCCTTCGGCTCTCCATCGTGTACGCATTCGCCTCCGCGTACTTCACCAGCGTCGGCGCCGCCTTCACCGGAGGCATCAAGTCCCCCAATATCTCCGCCGTCGCCGCCGGGTCGACGCTGCCCTCGCCCGCCATCTCCTCCAGCCGGTCGCGCAGCACATTCCACGCCGGGTCGCTCGCCGCCGCCCGCAGCTTCGCCCCCAGCTCCCGAATCTCCCCAAACTCACTCGACAGCAGCCGCGCCACCTGCGTCTCCAGCGTCCGCGCATTCACAATCTGCCCCAGCGACGTATTCGTCGCCAGCGGCAGCAGATATCGCGCCGCATCGAACGCCCTCGCCTTCAGCGTCCGCGCATAGCTCTCCGGCTTCATCTCCGCCGGCTGCGCAATCGCCCGCTTCAACGCCTCAAACATCCCCGCGCCAATCTCGTCGTAGGCGTGAAACAGCGCCTCAATCGCCGCCGCATACTGCTTGCGCGCTCCCTTGCTGAGCTCCGGCGTGTACCACCCCGAGCGCCTGAAGTCTTGATATCTTGTCGACCGCTCCTGCCCATCCCACCTTGTCTCGTCCACCAGCGCAATCGCCGCCAGCAAGCTCAGTCGCTCCACCGCAAACGGAATATGCGCCAGGTCCGCAATCGACCGGTGCCCATACTGAAAGTAAAACGTGTTCAGAAACTGCTCAGCCTTCTGCGAGCTGATCTCCGTCAACGACTCCCGCATCGTCAGTGCCGACCGCGAGTACTTCGCCATCGCATACGCCAGCACCTCCGGCTCCGCGCCATGAATGGCATACACCTCGGTCGTGCTTTCAGCACCGGGCTTCGCTTCAGTTGTCGAGGTCACAGGGAGGTCAGGGGCAGCGGCAGGCGAGGACATGTCCGCACAAGAATACAGCGCCCGCCCCATGTTGGAATCTCGTCCCTTTTCCTCTGGAAGTCGGGCTCCCCCCGTCCCCGCCCTGCTCGCCTGTCAGAACCCGCCCAACGAGATCGATCGACCAGGCGCAACGAACTCTGTCGCGAATTCGTGCCGACAAGCCGACCTATATATGGGTACCAATCAGTTGTCGATGAGCGCATTGCCGATTTGGCGCTCGTCAGAGTGGGAGGCTCGTTCGCTCCAGGACTCAGTCGCGCCGGCTGGAGGCCTGCGCCGGTGTCGTGCGCCGGCGCGACAGACAGAACCACGCCTTTGCATTGTGATCGTGGAACTCGGCTGATCGAAACTCGACGATCTCCAGCACAGGCTCGATCGCGTAGATGACATCGGCCGCGGAGCGACGCGGCGGCCCTTCGTGCGCCGGACCTTCAGTGCTTCCGATCAGGCTGAGCCACAAGCCGCCCGGTGCCAGTATGGAGACAACTCGTGCAGCGAACCGCTGCCGTTCGTCCGGCTCATCGAACACATGAAAGCAACCGCGATCGAAAATGAACTGGAACGGGCCACCGGGCACAGTCCCTGCGAGAAAATCCAATGCTTCAAAGCGACAAGGCAAAGGACGCGCTCCCATCTTCGCCCGCGCTTGTTCTACCGCTATGGACGAGACATCGACTCCGAGTACGTCGAAGCCGCGTTCCGCCATCCAAATCGCATTCGTGCCCGTACCCGCGCCGATCTCAAGCGTCGGTCCCGGCTTAACGCCGCTCGAAGCGACGAACTCGACAAGCAGAGACTCTGGTTTCCCGGTGTCCCATGGCAGCTGTCCGGAGGCGTAACTCTCATTCCATGACGGGTGTGGCATCGCAATGCAAGTTTAGCTCCGTCCGCAACAGAGCGAATCGATGCAATCATCTCCACGACTAACCTTTTTCATGAGCTCCTCATAACAAACTTTGGAATCAGTTGTCTAACCCAGCGAATGGAAGCTTGGGAGCAGCAGGCGATACGGCGTGTCTTAGCCGGGGATCGGGAAGAGTACCGCGTTCTGATGGATCGTCATCTTCCGTCGGTTCTGCGCATGACGCTACGCGTGACCGGCAACCTCGAGGACGCAGAAGAGGCCGCCCAGGAAGCTTTTCTCCTTGCCTATAAAAAACTTTCCGGGTTCCGCGAACAGGCGGCTTTCGGCACATGGGTATATCGGATTGCTATGAATTGCTCTCTCAATCTCGTCAAACGCCGCGCGCGCAATCCGGAGTGGAATGCCGAATCGCTGGACGGCATCGCAGGTGCACAAGAAGCTGTTGTCTCGCAAGGTCCCACCCCGGAGGCAGCCTTGCTCGATGCCGAAGCTCACCGGCAACGCGAGCGTGCCATGGCTGCACTCACGCCAATGGAAAGAACAGCCTTCGTGCTGCGCCATGTGGAGGAGCAACCGGTGGAGGTGATTGCGAGCGCTCTCGGCATCACTGCAAACTCCGCGCGGCAAGCGGTCTTCCGTGCGGTGGCCAAACTACGTCGGGAGCTTGCACCGTCACGAAACACACTGGCGCCGTGCCCGCTTCTCAAGGAGCTGCAATGAAACTCTTCGACGACCAGGACCTGATCGCCTATCACATGCATGAGCTTTCGCCCCAAAGAAAACGTGCGTTGGAGCAAGCGCTGGAGGCAGACCCAGCCCTCGCCGCCGAATCCGAAGCGTACGCAGCTACATTGCGCGCTTTCAAGCCCGGAAGTACCTTGCCCATCGATGATCATGTGCTCGAACGCAACTGGAGAACGCTGCGGGCTTCGCTCGCGCCGTATCGCATTCGTCCCAGCGCCTCTCGCTGGTGGGGCCTCACAGCATTGACTGGCGCCGGCCTTGCGCTTGCAGCAACGTCGTTCTTCATCGCAAAGCACTATCACGACAGCGGTCGCCATCCACGAATCGTCTCCAGGCATCCGGTTGGCGACCGGCCGCTGCCGGTTCCATCATTCGAAGGCCCACTCACGCCAAGCGCTCCGCTCGACGTTCCAATCACAGAAGCCCAGGGTCATTTCCCGAAGGAACGCTACTCTGTAAGCCCTTTCCCTCTGTCCTCCAACGATGGCCTCCAGGACTTGCCCCCTCACAGAATTGCGGCACCGCTCCTCGCGGAACGTCCCAGCGTTCTGCATTTCATTCCTCTCGCTCCGGGCTCATCGCCTCCATTGCCCGAACCCATTCCTCTTTCCATCACCGTCGGTCCGCCCGCCGGCCAGACAATCGGCCGAACGAGTTCTTTGAAATCGAAGAGCGCGCGCAACTCCACTCACCACGAATACCCGTCCGACCTGACCCTGGCCATGGGCGGCACTCTCATCGGTACGCGGGACGCCGGCAGCGCCGGAACCGGGACGAGCTCTGAGGGGGCCACGCATGCGGTCAGTGCGCTCGCTGCCTTTCATCAGCAGCTGCGGCCGGCAGTCGGATATCGGATCGCCTTCTCTTACACCCGGCCCGATTTTCTCTACAACTACGTCGCCCCCGGCACCACGGGCTCGCAGATCGACATCGATGGCCGCGTCTTTGAAGTGGCAGGCACCTACGTCATCCAGGGACCGCATACCCAACGCCTCAGCACCGCGGTGGAGGCTGGCGGAGGACTCATGGGCTTCGAAACGAATACCCAAAATTCCTACACCAGCTCCAACATTCGCGGTGCCGCAGTCGCTGGCGTCTCTGCAGAAATAGCACTCACAAAAGAAATAGCCATACACGCTGCATTTCGCGCCCAGGCCTTCAAAGGGCCCGACTTCCACTACAGTGGCAACGCCATACCGCTCTCCACAGCCACTCTGTTCAGCAAGGAACCCATGGTGGGAATCACCTTCCGTTTCTCTGCCAGATAGCTTTCACAACCCCTTCATGGAGCTTTTCTCGTGAACCTGTTCACTCAGCATTGCTGCCGTACTGCCCTTCTTCTTGCCATCGGTCCAGTTCTCTTCTCCCCGCGTATCTTCGCTCAGACCGCGTCCGCCGGGCCCACAACCGTTGTTGACTGCACAGCTTCAGCGCCGAAAGCGCAACCGCCCGCACATCGCATCGAAACCTCCGTCTCCGTCGGCGCGGCCGCGCAACTGTCGGCCACACGCATCGACGATACAAAGACCACTTTCATGACGCAGAGCCTGGCGCCCTCGGCGGAAGTGTTCGCGACGTTCCGGCAGAGCTTCCAGCCATGGCTTGGCTACTCGGTCAACTTCGGCTACACCCGCCCAACCTATCGCTACATCGTGTCCGCGCCCGCGTCCTCTTCGGGCCCAACCAACCAGACGTTCGTCCCAACCAACATGTTCGAGATCAGCCTCTCCTACATCGCTCAAAAACATCTGACGGAGAACGCAGCCGCCTTCGCTGAGCTGGGAGCCGGAACCATAGCCTTCGAGGCAATCCATGGTGCAGGCGACTTCCAAAATCGATCGAATGCGTTTCTTCCTGAGGGCGTCACGGGATTTGGCATCGACTATCGCCTCGCGCATCATCTCGGTTTACGCGCGGAATACCGTGGCCTGTTTACCAGGTATCCCTATCCCGACTATGTGGACAGCACCAGACTCCACACCCTCATCAGCGCGCCTACGCTGAGCGTCACCTATAACTTCGGCAAACATTCCCAACGCTGACCTCGAAGAGATCTTAGCGGCGGATTTCGTTTACCGGGGGGAAGACTCGATCCGCAACAGGCGGACCGATTACGATGCGATTCGCGTCTTTTTCGGCGCCGCGTCGAATATGGTCGTTCGCACTTGCGAGGGTAACCTTATTGCGTACCTTCGAACAATCGCGGCAGTGCTCTAATACCAGAGACCACACTAAGGAGAACTGCATGCTCAATTCCCTCACCGGCAAAGTCGCGCTCGTCACCGGAGCTTCCCAGGGAATCGGCCGCGCCATCGCTCTCGACCTCGCAAGACACGGAGCCGCGGTCGCTGTAGCGGCGCGAAGCGTAGACAAACTCGAATCGCTCGCGCAGGAAATCTCATCAACCGGAGGCACCGCCAAAGCCTTCGCCCTTGACGTCACCAGCGAAGACTCCATCAAGTCCTGCGCGAAAGCCGTCCTCACCGATCTCGGCGCCTGTCACATCCTCGTCAACAACGCCGGCATCACCCGCGATGGCCTCGCCCTCCGCATGAAACTCGCCGACTTCGACGACATCCTCCGCGCCAACCTCACCGGCAGCTTCCTGCTCACCCAGGCCGTCATCTCCTCCATGATGAAAGCCCGCTGGGGCCGCGTCATTAACATCACCTCCGTCGTCGGCGAAACCGGTGCCGCCGGCCAGGCCAACTACGCGGCTTCGAAGGCAGGATTAATCGGACTCACCAAATCGCTCGCGCGCGAGTTCGCCTCTCGCAACATCACCGTCAACGCCATCGCTCCGGGCTTCATCGCCACCGCCATGACCGATGCCCTCACCGACGAGCAAAAATCGTCCATCCTGTCCCAGGTCCCGCTCGGCCGCTACGGCACCGTCGATGACATCGCCTCTTCGGTAACCTTCCTCGCCTCCGACGCCGCCGCCTACATCACCGGCCACACCCTGGACGTCAACGGCGGCCTGTACATGGGCTGAAGACTCCTGCTTTCAACGACTCACAGAACTCACGAATCCGGATTGGTACAGCCATCAAAACTTCTTGAAGATAATGCTTGCCTCTACTACCTTCGGTGGTTACTTTACGGCTAATGGCAAACATGCACACAGCTCTGCCTTCTGAACCTGCGATCGCCGCGGTTCCTGAACCGATCAACATTGGCGTGACGATTCGCGGGTTTCGGCTGCAGAAGGGGCTGTCTCAGGGTGACATCGAGAAGCGGACGGGGCTGTTGCGGTGTTATCTGTCGCGGGTCGAGAACGGTCATACGGTGCCCTCGCTGGAGACGTTGCAAAAGATTGCCGGGGCTCTCGATATCTCCTTAAGCCATTTCTTTTCAGAAGATCCAGTCCGCGATGTGTCCGGGATTTCGCTCTCGGAAGATGAGATTCGCTTCCTCACGCAGGTGCAGCGCTACGCCGCCAATCTGACGGAAAGCGACCGCCGTCTGCTGCTGGCGATGGTGCGGAAATTTGCGGCAACCGTCTCCACCACCTTCGACTAGTCGCGATACGACGATTGCATTTTGCGTCGTTTTCTTGCGTTTTAAAGCGATTTAAGTGCGTTTTGACGCACTCATTTTGGCCGATTACCGGCCAAAATCAGCGCCGCGCCACCTTCGACAGGGCGTAGCCCACCAGTGCCAGGATGAGCGCCGCGACGGCGAAGGTCACCCGCTGCCGCGCCCGGTAGCTCGCCTTGCCGGTCGTCATCTTGGGCAGCAGAGGAACGCCGAGCACCAGGCCCGAGAGCAAACCGCCGACGTGCGCCGAGTTGTCGATGTGCGGGATGTTCGCCGGGTTGACATGGAGCTTCGCCCAATCCGCCACGCTGAGCGTGGGTGAGAACTGCGGCGCGATGCCCAAGGCGAGGTTGATCACAGCAAACAGGATCACCTGCCCGCGCAGGCTCTTGAGCTCGGCCCAGGGCAGATTGAGCTTGCGGTTGGAGAGCAGCACGATCAGGATCCCGGCGATGCCGAAGATTGCGCCCGAGGCACCGACGGCGATTGCGTCCGTGCGGGAGAAGACGCTAAAGGCGGCCGAGAGCAGGTTGCCGGTGACGCCGGTCAGCAGGTAGACCCAGGCCAGACCCCAGCGGCCGAGCAGCGGCTCACCGAACAGCCCGAGGTTCCAGAGGCACCAGAGATTCACGCTGATGTGCAGGATGCTGGCGTGCACGAAACACGCGGTAATCAGGCGCCACCACTGGCCCTGCGCGATCGCGGCCCAGTTGTCGCAGCCGCCGAAGTAATAGAGGACGTTGCCGTTAAACTGCGCGGTGAAGATCTGCCCGAAGTCGTGGGCCCTCACCAGCGGAATGACGGGGCCGTAGCGGAACATGATGAGAAAGACGAGGATGTTGATTCCCATCAGGATGGAAGTTGCGGGGTAGGACGCAAAGATCGAGCTTCTGGGGCGGCGGGTATCGCCGCGCGTCACCTCGCCGGCACGCGCCGCGACGGCAGACGCCCGCTCATGCGCCTGCGCGTAGACAACATCACTCGAGGAAGGATTCGGCACTTAAGGAAGGGTTCGCTCTGACGTCTACTGTACTTCGTATCATAGCCGCTCAGGAAAGCAGCCTGAAAGAGAAAAGCGTTGCGGCGCGCGAGACTACGCTGCCTGCTTGAAGATTCGATCGCGGAGCCCGGGCGAGACGTGATCGCGGACCATGGCCGAGATCATGCCGGGGACCGGCGTCGCCATCGCCACCAGCGCCCACAGCAGAAGCGAGAAGAAGACGCCCGCCACCGCAACCCACTCCAGGCTGATGGTGATGCTGGGCGGAACATGCGCCAGGGCCAGCGCGCGATCCGTTCCCAGATGCACATGCACGCTGCCGCTGAGGTGCTTGATGGCCTCAAGTTTGTGCAGAACCAGTGAGGCCAGAAGGAACGCCCCGCAGGCCAGCGTGGTTACGGCCAGCAGCAGGAGGTCGACCGTACGGTGCACCCGCTGTTTTCTGCGGCAGTGCGCACACCCGCGGAGATGCATCTCGTAGTCGCCGCGCAAATCGACGGGAATACCGGAGATGTCATACCGCCATCCGGAAAGGATGGCGCCGATGACGTGATCGGTGCAGGCGGTCTGTCCGTTTTGGTAAGCGTGTCGGGGGAAAGTGCTCATCTGTTTACGCTAGGTTCATTTTACTTCACTGCTTCCGGCCCGGAAAGCGTCAAGTTTGAGTCGCTGCGTACGGCGATGGAACCGCCCATCTGACTGCTGAACAAGGTTTTACCACTGTTTTTGTGCTCAGAGACCTTTTTTATAACCGAATTGACTCGAGCGCAACATCCTGCTGGGCCAGCAGGACGCGATTTCCGAGCAACGTCATCCGGTCCCCGATGGCCTGCTCGGCGGCCAGACGGGCCAGCTCGGGCAGGTTGTTCTGTTCACTTAGATGTCCGAGAACGATGGTGTGGGCGCCACCGTCGTAATCTCTCATCAAAAACTCGGCTGCAGCGGCGTTGGAGAGATGGCCGACGCGGCTGAGGACGCGCTGCTTCACGCTCCAGGGATAGGGACCGTCCTTGAGCATCTCGAGGTCGTGGTTGGATTCGAGCAGGAGAACGTCCACGTTTTTGAGCGCGAGCTTCACATTGGGAGGAACATAGCCGAGGTCGGTGGCCACGGCCATGCGGATGGACTCGCCGGGAGCGTAGAAGACGAAGCCGCAGGGGTCAGCGGCATCGTGGGGGATAGTGAAGGGGCAGACTTCGAGGTCGCCAATGCGGAAGCTGCGGCCGGCCTCGAAGAACTCGAGCGCGGGCAGCGCGGTGGGGTTGGTTTTGGGGGTTTCTGGTTCGGGTGTTGTCTCGGCTGCGGGGTCGCTGCAGGCGATTGCCTCTTGTTCGGCGGCGCCGGCTTCGACGCAGGCGCTTCCTGTGCCGGCTTCCATGGCCTCGCGCTCGCGCTGCATCTTTTCCAGCCACTGCTTGTAGCTCATCCGGCGCTGCGGCGTGAGCATGCGCACCCAGGCGCGGTGTGTCGCCTCGGTGAAGAAGACAGGAATCTTGAGCTTGCGGGCGAGGACGGAGAGCCCGGCCACGTGGTCGAGGTGCTCATGGGTGATCAGAATGGCGTTGAGCTGGGCGGGGTCTTCGCCGGCGGAGGCCATGCGGCGCAGAATCTCGCGGCAGCTAAGTCCGGCATCGACGAGGACGGCGGTGCCTCCAGCCGCGACCACCGTGGCGTTCCCACGCGATCCCGAAGCTAGAACCGTCATCCGCACGGTATGAGGATACAGCGGGAAGCGGTTCAAAACTCGTCCGCAATCTAGACTGGTACCCTCGTCGCAATGTCCAGCGCGTGATTGTCTTGTGGCGCGGCGGCTCAATTTCGAGCCGCGGGTTCGTTGGCTCCAGAAAGAAAGATTGCCAAAGAGCTCTCGCGCGTCTTAACGCGCGACACCCCACCCTTTCACGATGAAGCCGTGAAGGGATGGGCCACCCGGATTTGTGGCGGGCGGTCCGGCGCATCTCGTCGACGGCAGACGAGAGGACAGCGAGAGCGATCAGAGAACAGAACCGCTGGCTTTGACGTTCCTGTTCCCTGACTCTGCTGCGCAGATTCCTTCTACCGCAGCTTGCGGCGGAGAACTCCAGCCAGCCCCAGGGCGCCGGTTCCGAGCAGCATGAGGCTCGAAGGCTCGGGGGTGAGCGGGGTTCCGGGAATCGTGCTCACGTCCTGCGCGACGGCCTGGTTGTCGGATTCGAACTGCCCGACGGCGGGGTCTTCGGTGAAGACGATGGTGTTGAATGTGCCCGTCGTATCCAAAAAGTTGAGATACGCGTAGAGCTGACCATTGTCCTGGTTGAGAAACGCACTGTTGGGGTTGCCGCAGTACTGATTCGACGCATCCGGGCAGGCGCCCACCAGGTTGGTGTAATCGGAGGCCGAAAAGCTGTAAACCAGCGTCGTCCCGTCATAGAAGGAGAGCTGGTTTCCGGCATCGAGCGCGGAGAACCAGAGACCGAAGTAGTTGACATTCTGGCTCAGCGTCAGCGTGTAGGAACCGGGATTGCCATTGGGCGTGGTCGTATCGATGAAATAGCCGGTTCCGCCGGCGCCGCCGTACTCGTCGGCCGGGTTGATGACGAAGTCGCCGGTGTAGGTTCCGGTGATGCTGCTGCCGTTGAAGTTCGTCGTGTTGGTGAATGTCGAACTGTACTGCTCATAGTTGGATGTCGTCGACGGCGTTTGTACCCCGGCGCCGAGATACGTCACGCTGAAGATGTCATTCGCACGAGCCGCCGCGGGCGCGAGGCCGAGTGTCAACGCACAAGATAAGACCAGAATTTTTTTCATCGCTCCCCTCACCACGAGAAACATGCCTGCAGGCTGACGCCTGTACAGGGGCCGACGCGGCGTGGCGCTCTCATGCCGAGAGGCCGCCGGTGTTCACTCTTCTTTGGGGGTTTGCCCGACTTCCTGAATGGCCGCAGACTCAAGACCCAATTTCAGAGCCCGGTGCAGGAGGGGACTATAGTACCCTTTTCGGGCCACTTTTCCACAGTACCTTCGGACAATCTTCAGTAATCGTCGAAGGTGACGGAAGTCGTGGAGGCTGCGGCGGTGATGGTGGGGTGGTGGAGCGGGGCGGCCCTAGTTCACGGGATGCCGCAGCGGCGCGAGGAAGGTGACGATGGAGCGCATGACAAGCTCGTTGCGCTGATTGAAGACCGTCGTGCGCGAGCGGACGACGCCGTACTCGGGGCGGGAGCGGGAGTGGCGCACGGTGAGGATTTCGGCCTCGGTGCGGAGCGAATCGCCGGGGCGGACGGGCGCGGTCCAGCGCATCTCTTCGACGCCGGCGCCGAGCATGCCGCCGGCGATGGGGATGGACTCGACGCGGAGGCGCATGACGATGGCGGCGGTGAGCCAGCCGGATGCCGCGAGGCCTTTGAAGAAGCTGCTCTCGCCGGCCGACTGGTCGATGTGGAAGGGTTGCGGATCGTAGCGCTCGCCAAACTCCTTGATCTCCTCGGCCGTGACCTTGTAGGAGCGGCTGGAGTTGAAGGTCATGCCGGGGTGGAGGTCTTCGAAGTAGAGTTCTTTGGTGCTCACGGATGCTCCTGGGGGTTTGAGTCGGTGAATCGTGAATAGTGAATAAGGCTAGCTGCTGACTGCTAACTACTTGTTCGCATAGTTGTAGAACCCTTTGCCGGACTTGCGGCCCAGCCAGCCGGCGTCGACCATGCGGATGAGGAGCGGGCAGGGGCGGTACTTGGGGTCGCCGAGGCCGGACTCGAGGACGCGCATGATATCGAGGCAGACGTCGAGGCCGATGAAGTCGGCGAGGGTGAGCGGGCCCATGGGGTGAGCCATGCCGAGGCGGAAGACCTCGTCGACGGCCTCGGGCGTGGCGACGCCTTCCATGACGGCGAACATGGCCTCGTTGAGCATGGGCATGAGGACGCGGTTGGAGACGAAGCCGGCGGCGTCGTTGACCTCGACGGGAGTTTTGCCGAGGGCGAGGGCGAGGGTATGGACGCGGTCGAAGGTGGCGTCGGAGGTTTGCAGGCCGCGGATGACTTCGACGAGCGACATCACGGGAACCGGATTGAAGAAGTGCATGCCGATGACGGACTCGGGGCGGTTGGTGGTCGCGGCGAGCTTGGTGATGGAGATGGATGAGGTGTTGGAGGCGAGGATCGCGTTTTCGGCGAGCAGGGCGTCGAGGTCGCGGAAGATGGCCTGCTTGACTTCGAGGCGTTCGGTGGCGGCTTCGACGACGAGGGTGCAGTCCTTGAGGGCGGCGAGCTCGCGCGCGGGATGGACGCGGCGGAAGATGGATTCGACTTCGGCAGGGTCGACTTTGCCTTTGGCGGCTTCGCGGTCGAGGTTGGTGCGGATGGTGGCGAGGCCGCGCTCGAGGGCGGCGGCGTTCACCTCGCAGAGCACGACCTCGCAGCCGGCGCGCGCCATGACGTGGGCGATGCCGTTGCCCATGGTGCCAGCGCCCACGACGCCGAGACGTTCCTGTACCGCCATCGCGTGACTCCTCACAAGAGAGCGAGTTTACCAGCCGCGGCCCGCCCCTGCGAAGCGAGACCGGCTATGCTGAGATGCAACCTGATGACTCAGTGATTCGCTGGTTGGTTCTTTGCGAGGCGCACGATGACGCCGTCGTCTGACACCGAAGTTCTTATCGCGGGCGCGGGCCCCACGGGGCTGGTGCTCGCGGTGTGGCTGGCGCGCCTTGGCATCCGGATTCGCATCGTGGACAAGAATGCCTATCCGGCGGCCCACTCGCGTGCGCTGGCGGTGCAGGCACGGACGCTGGAGTTTTATGCGCAGCTGGGCTTTGCGCAGGAGCTTGTGGACTACGGGCACAAAGTCGGCGCGCTCAATCTCTGGGTCGCCGGAAAGCGCCGTGCGCATGCGCCGTTCGGTGACTTCGGACGCGGCTTGAGCCCGTTTCCCTTCCCGCTGATCTATCCGCAGGATGAGCACGAGCCGTTGTTGATCCGCCATCTCGCGGAGTTGGGCGTCGAGGTCGAGCGGCCGACGGAACTGCTCGGCTTCAGCGACGAATCGGACCACATCGTCGCGCGGCTGAAGCTCCCCGACGGCTCCGAGCAGAGCTGCCGCGCGCAGTTCCTTGCGGGCTGCGATGGAGCGCGGTCGGTGGTGCGGCAAGCGCTGCACATCGGCTTTCCGGGCGGAGAGTACACGCATCTGTTTTATGTTGCGGACGTCAGCGCCGCTGGGCCTGTGGCCAACGGCGAGCTCCATGTGGCGCTGGACGAGGCGGACTTTCTTGCGGTCTTCCCGCTCGACGACAAAGGGCGCGTGCGGCTGGTCGGCACGATACGCGACGAGCAGGCGGAGGCGAAGCGCGACGAGCTGTGCTGGGATGACGTCTCGAAGCGCGTCATTGAGTGGCTGCACGTCGATGTGCAGCAGGTGAACTGGTTCTCCACTTATCGGGTTCACCATCGCGTGGCGGAACACTTCCGGCACAATAGCGTGTTCCTGCTCGGCGACGCCGCGCACATTCACTCGCCCGTGGGCGGGCAGGGCATGAACACGGGCATCGGGGATGCGGTGAATCTTGGCTGGAAGCTTGCCGGGGTGTTGCGCGGGCGCGCGGCGCGGTCGATCCTTGACAGCTACGAGCCGGAGCGGATTGCGTTTGCCCGGAGGCTGGTCGCGACGACCGATCAGGCCTTTACTGCGGTCACTTCCGACGGTGACCTAGCACGTGTTGTGCGCCTGCGCATCGTTCCGTACCTTATTCCCACGCTGCTGTCGCAAGAGTTCACCCGCCGCTATCTGTTCCGTTCGGTCTCGCAGATCGGCATCGACTACCGGCACAGCGAGCTGAGCGAAGGACGCACGGGAAAACTTCATGCCGGGGACCGGCTTCCGTGGCTGCAGTTCGCGGGCGACTCGAAAAACCCGCACACGGACAACTTCGCCGCTCTCCGCTCGCTCGAGTGGCAGGTGCACGTGTACAGCAACTGGACCTGCCCGGACATCCGCCGGCTTTGCCTGCAGCGGGGCCTCGAGTTTCATGTCTTCCGCTGGCGGCCGGAGTTTGCCGCGGAGGGCGTCGCGGAAACCGCTGTCTATCTCATCCGCCCGGACGGCTACATTGCGTTCGCCGACCCGGCGGCGAAGGCGAGGACACTGGCGGCGTATCTCGACGCGCAGGGGCTTTCGTTTCGATAGGGTCCGCACGATCGAGTCCATGCCCCTGTCTCGAAGTCGAGACATGGGGCGGCCGGTACCGTCCGCTGCAACTTCCGCGTCACCGGGCGCAAGGTTTTTCTTGCATCGCAGCCCGCCCGAAACGTATAACTCAGCCACGATCTCTTTAGGAGCCGCTCGTTATGCACCGGGCCCAACGTTCGCGAGCCCTCTGTTTCGCCGCGCCTGCCGCGCTTCTGGCGCTTACCTGCACGACCGCCTTCGCCTCCAACTCCGTTCCGGACTGGGTGAAGGCCGCGGTCCAGCAACCGCTGCCGCACCTGCCGGAGTCCACCAAGGCCGTCGTCCTGCTGGACGACGAGACGTACACGGTCGACCCGAAGGGACAGGCGATCGACCACGAGCGCGTCGTCATCAAGATTCTGCGGCCACAGGGACGCGACCTGGCGTATCCGGTGGTGTGGTACGACAAGGACTCCAAGATTCTCTCCTTCCATGCGTGGAGCATCGACCCGGCGGGGCATGAGTATGCCGTGAAGGACAGCGAGATGGCCGAGGGCAGCCCTCCGGGAGAAGGCGGCCAGCTGTTTGAAGACATCAAGTTTCGCGTGGCCGCCCCGCCGGGGCGCGATCCGGGCGGCGTGGTGGCGTATGAGTATGACAAGCGCGAGCGGCCCTATCTCTCCGAGGCCGACTGGGACTTCCAGAGCGAGCTTCCCATTGTGAACCAGAGCTTCACGCTGGTGCTGCCTTCCGGCTACACCTACACCACCACGTGGGCGCACCACGCGAAGGTGGACGCCATCGATTTAGAGAACCAGCACTTCCGCTGGGACATGAACAACGAGCCGGCCATCGATTTGGAGCGCGTTCCGATGTCACCTGCGCCGCGTTCGCTGGCCGGGCGCATGACGGTGCATTACGCCGGGCCGACGCTCGAGTTTCCGGAGGACGGGACGTGGCGCGGGATCGGCGAGTGGTACACGGCGCTTTCAAAAGACCGGCTGACGGCTTCGCCGGAGATCGCGGCGAAGGCGGCCGAGCTGACCGCTGGCAAGACCGACTTCTACGACAAGGCGGAGGCGATCGGCAATTACGTGCAGCAGCAGATTCGCTACTTCGTCATCGAGATGGGCGTGGGCGGATTCCAGCCGCACGCGGCCGCCGACATCTTCCGCGGCAAGTACGGCGACTGCAAGGACAAGGCGACGCTGCTTTCGGCGATGCTTTCAACGGTCGGCATCCACAGCGATTTGGTGATGGTCGACACGAATCGCGGGGTCATCGACCCGAACGCGCCTTCGATCGAAGGCAATCACATGATTGCCGCCATCGAGATTCCGAAGGGATATGAGTCGCCGAAGCTGCACAGCGTGGTCACGGCGGCCAACGGCAAGCGATATCTCATCTTCGACCCGACGTGGGACCTTACGCCGTTTGGGCAGATTGAAGACAATCTGCAGGGCAGCTATGCGCTGCTGGTTGAAGGTGCGGACAGCCAGATTATTCAGATCCCGGTGATGAATCCGGACCTTAACACGCTGGAGCGCTCGGCTACGTTCCAGCTGGCGGCGGACGGCACGCTGAAGGGCAATGTGACGGTGCGGCGCTTCGGCGACGTGGCCGAGCAGGGCCGCTATGTGTTCAGCCACGAGGACGCGAACAAGCAGCAGGAGTATGTGGACCACACGGTCGCGCGCGACCTGATGGCCGCCTCGGTTACCGGCGTGAAGGTGGAGAACGTGGTGGCGCTCGACAAGGATTTCACCACGAGCTTCGATCTGACGGCCGACCATTTCGCCAACGCCGTGGGGCCGCTGATTATGCTTCGACCGCGCGTCTTCGGCACGTATACCATGCCCATCGACCACAAGAACCGGAAGGTCGCGATCGATCTTCGCGAGACGATGGAGGGCACGGACAGCTTCGACATTCAGCTGCCTGAGGGCTACATGGTCGACGAGCTGCCGGACCCGGTGAAGGCCGATGTCGGCTTCGCAAGTTACGAGAGCTCGACCAAGCTGGACGGCCGGACCATCCACTACAAGCGCACGTTTACGCTGCGGCAGGTTTCGCTGCCAGCGGACAAGTACGCCGACCTGCAGCGCCTGGTGGGCATTATTGCCGCCGACGAAGACAGCCAGGTCGTGCTGAAGCGCGCCACCCAGACTTCTGCCAGCCTCAACCCACAGCCTTAAGGAGCTTTCAGCACCATGATTTCCGCACTTCGTCCGCAGAGCTTGAACCGCACACTGGGCGCACTGGCCCTCAGCGCCGCCATCCTCGCGCCTCTCGCCGTTCGGGCGCAGAACGGGAGCTTCATCGAGCCCACAAAGGATGAGCTGTCGATGACCTCGCTGCCCGGCTATCCGGGAGTGGCCGCGGTGGTGCTGAATGAGGAAGTGATCACCAAGGACGATTTGCACTCGGCCACGCACTACGAGCGCATCAAGATCCTGACGGAAGACGGCAAGAAGTATGCCAACGTTGAGTTGCCGTACGTGACGACTTCCGACATCTATGACGCCGGCGGGGCGAACGACAAGACGCTGGACACGATCCAGGGACGAACGATTCATCCCGACGGGACCGTGATTCCCTTCACGGGCAAGCCGTACCTCAAGGTGATCGAGAAGGCACGCGACGTGAAGGTGCAGGAGAAGGTGTTCACACTGCCGGATGTCACCGTTGGCAGCATTATCGAGTACCGCTACGCAAGCCGCATCAACGACTACGTTTATGAGCCGCCGACGTGGATCATCCAGGGTGATCTGTACGTCAAGTCGGCGCACTATGTCTGGTATCCGACGAGCCATCCGCTGCAGAATGCGCACGGAGTGATTAACTCCATCTCGTGGTTTCCGATTCTGCCCCAGGGCGCGGAGATCAAACACACGGAGACGCCGGGCATCGGCGCGCTGGGCAACTCGCAATACATCTATGAGCTGAACATCAAGGACGTTCCTCCGTTCCCGGAGGAAGAGTTTATGCCGCCGATCACGAACTACGGCTATCGCGTTTACTGGAATTTCATCGCCGAGCACAACGGCGATGATTTCTGGAAGACCGAGGGCAAGGACTGGTCGCACAAGGTGAACTCGTTCGCCAATCCGAACGGCGATCTGAAGAGCGCGGCGCAACAGATCACGGCCGGCACGACGACGCAGGACCAGAAGCTGCGCGCGATCTATGCCGCGGTGATGACGCTGGAGAATACGGACTTCACGCGCTCTCACGAGCAGCGCGAGGACAAGGCGAATGGTCTCGGCAAGGTTTCAAACGCGGCCGACGTGTTCAAGCATGAGCGCGGCGACTCCTTCCAGCTGACTGCGCTGTTCATCGGCCTGGCGAGGGCCGCGGGGATGCAGGCGGACGCGATGCTCGTTCCGGACCGCTCGCGCGAGCTGTTTCTGCCCCAGTGGCTGAGCTTCAGCCAGTTCGATGACACGATTGCCATCGTCAACGTCGACGGCAAGGATATGTTCTTCGATCCGGGCGAGCGCTACTGCCCGTACGGGCATCTGGCGTGGCAGCATACCTTCGTCAAAGGCCTGCGCCAGAAGGGCAACGAGACGGAGTTCGCCGACACGCCGGGCGATGGCTTCCGCGCGAATGAGATCGATCGCGTAGCCAACCTGAATATGGACGCCTCGGGTCAAATCACCGGGAAGATCGACCTGGCGTACAACGGAGCGCAGGCGCTGCGGTGGCGTCATGCGGCGCTTCGTGGCGATGAGGACAGCCTGAAACATGAGCTGCGCGTATCGCTGGAGAATTTGATTCCGCACTCGCTGGAGGTCAAGGAGGTTACAGTCTCCAACCTCACCGATTATGAGAAGCCGCTGCTGGTGAGCTACACGGTCGCGGGAACGGCGGGCACATGGACGGGCAAACGCCTTGTGCTGCCTGCGGATCTGTTTACAGCCAGGGAGCGGGCCACCTTCCCGCACGAGAAGCGCGACATCGCGGTCGACTTCCACTATCCGGCGCGGACGCTGGATGCGCTGCGCATCAATTTCCCCTCGACCTTTACCGTCGAGGCCGCGCCCTCCGTGTCCAAGCTCGCCATGGAGCACCTGGCCGCCTACGGGATGAGCGTCGTCGCCGCACCTGCGAACTTCACCACCCGCCGCGAATACGACTTCGGCGAGGTCTTCGTGCTGCCCAGTGAGTACAGCCAGCTGCGAACGTTCTACTCGCAGTTTGAGGCCAACGACCAGCAGAGCATTGTCCTGAAATCGACCGCGGCCCCGGCCGTCGCCGCCATGACCGCAGCGGCCGACGGCGCGGCTCACGCGCAGAACTAGAACCGACTGCGCACTCGGGCGGCTGGACCGCGCCGGACAAAGATTCGATCGAATGAATATCGCGACAGCTCGTCTGAAAACTGTTCTTCTTCTGGCCACGTCTCTCTGCTTCTGGATGCTCCCAGCTCGTTATGCAGATCGACTATCGTGACAATCTGGTCCACTTCGATGCTCCGAACGGAGAACGCAGAGAGGGCGGAGCGAGCGCCGGCCGGTCCGCGGCCCAGCTGTCGGCGTCGGTATCCTCCTTATAGAGAACCTGAGTGAGCAGAATCAGGACCTTACGACGTGGGGTACGCCACTAAGTCGAGTCTGCTGAAGACTTTGCACGCAAAGTAGGGTGGGGGGGGCCGCCTCCGCCTGCACCGAAGTCATCGAAGGCGCGCGTTGCAAGCGCAGCCGCATTGCACAAGCCTTGGGTTCAGCGAGTTAGGTAGCTAGAATCAGTGTCCGCTGGAGCTCGGGCCCTTTGCGGCGGCCAGTTTTTCTTCGGCCATGCGGGCGACGGCGTTGGCCTCGTCGTACTTGTCCTGATCGTCGCCGGCTTCGTTCCAGAGCTCCTGCGAGTGCTGCAACTCGCGCTGCGCCTGGGCGACGTCGATCTCCTCGGGATGCAGCGCGGTTTCGGCGAGGATGGTGACGCGCTCGGGCAAGACCTCGACGAAGCCCCAGGCGACGAAGAACACCTGCTCGCCCGCGGTTCCGCCGTGAATCTTCACCTGGCCGGCACCGAGCTCGGAGAGCAGCGGCGCGTGACCGTAGAGCGCTTCCATGTAGCCGGACATCGACGGCAGCTCGACGGCCGATGCGGTTGCGTCGAGCAGCACGCGGTCCGGCGTGACGAGCCGAACGGTGAGGAGACCCGAGTTGTTGGTGTTGTCCGCCATGGCTATGCCGTTGCCTTCATCTTCTCCGCGGCGGCGAGCACGTCCTCGATGCCGCCCTTGAGGTAGAACGCCTGCTCGGGGATGTCGTCGTGCTTGCCGTCGATGATCTCCTTGAAGCTGCGCACGGTGTCCTCGACCTTGACGTAGGCGCCGGGGATGCCGGTGAAGATTTCGGCGACGTGGAAGGGCTGCGAGAGGAAGCGCTGGATCTTGCGAGCGCGGGCGACGGTGAGCTTGTCTTCGTCGGAGAGCTCATCGATGCCGAGGATGGCGATGATGTCCTGCAGGTCCTTGTAACGCTGCAGAATGCGCTTTACGCCCTGCGCGACGTCGTAGTGATCCTGACCGACGACGCGGGGGGTGAGGATGCGCGAGGTGGAGGCGAGAGGGTCGACGGCGGGGTAGATGCCGAGCTCCGACAGAGGACGCGAGAGCACGGTGGTGGCGTCGAGGTGAGCGAAGGTGGTGGCCGGCGCGGGGTCGGTGAGGTCGTCGGCGGGAACGTAGACGGCCTGCACGGAGGTGACGGAACCCTTCTTGGTGGAGGTGATGCGCTCCTGGAGCTCGCCCATTTCGGTGGCGAGGTTGGGCTGGTAGCCGACGGCCGACGGCATGCGGCCGAGCAGTGTGGAGACCTCGGAGCCGGCCTGCGTGAAGCGGAAGATGTTGTCGATGAAGAGCAGCGTGTCGGCGCCTTCTTCGTCGCGGAAGTACTCGGCGACAGTGAGGCCGGTGAGCGCGACGCGGAGACGGGCTCCGGGCGGCTCGGTCATCTGGCCGTAGATGAGTGCGGCTTTCGACTTGGGCAGGTCCTTGAGGTCGATGACGCCGGACTCCTGGAACTCGTGCCAGAGATCGTTGCCTTCGCGGGTGCGCTCGCCGACGCCGGCGAAGACGGAGAAGCCGCCGTGCTTCATCGCGACGTTGTTGATGAGCTCCTGAATGATGACGGTCTTGCCGACGCCGGCGCCGCCGAAGAGGCCGATCTTTCCGCCCTTCAAAAAGGGCTGGATGAGGTCGATGACCTTGACGCCGGTCTCGAACATCTCTTCGGAGGTCGACTGCTCGTCGAATGCGGGCGCCTGGCGGTGGATGGGCATATGCACTTTGGCGTCGACGGGGCCGAGCTCGTCGACAGGCTGCCCGAGTACGTTGAGCACGCGGCCGAGGGTGGGACGGCCGACGGGAACCATGATGCCCGCACCGGTGTCGGTGGCCTTCATGCCGCGGACCATGCCCTCGGTGGCGGTCATGGCGATGCAGCGCACGCGGCCTTCGCCGAGATGCTGCTGCACCTCGAGGATGACGTCCATCGGATGCGGGACATCGAAGCCGTCGCTGGTGACACGAATCGCCTGGTAGATGGGAGGCATCTTCGCCTCGTCGAACTGGACGTCGACGGCCGGTCCGCTGACGCTGATTACTTTGCCAATGTTCTCTTCTGCCATAAATCCTCGAAACAAAACTCCTGGTGGAAACTTGCTTACAGCGCGGCCGCGCCGGAGACGATCTCGATGATCTCCTTGGTGATGGCGGCCTGACGAACGCGGTTCATCGTAAGGCTCAATTTATCGATGAGCTCGCCGGCGTTCTTGGTGGCGGCGTCGGTCGCGGTCATGCGCGCCGCGTGCTCGGCGGCGATGGACTCGAGCAGAGCGTGGAAGATCTGCGTGGTGACGTACTTCGGCATGAGGTGACGGAAGAGCCGCTCGGGGGCCTGGTCGTAGATGTAATCGACGTCGGCGGTTCCGAAGCGCTTGGCCTCCTGCTCGATGATCGTCTCTTCGGGCTCGTTGATGGAGACGCCGGAGCTTTCGGCGGCGCGGGCCGCGGCTTCCTTCTGCTCCTCGGTCATCTCTTCGGCGGCTGTGATCTCGTGCGATCCGAGCTTGCGGATGGGCAGCAGCTTTTCGACGACGACGCGCTGCGAGATGACGGACTTGAACTCGTTGTAGACGAGATAGACGGCATCGATTTCGGCGCGCTCGTAGCGGCTGATGATGGAGCGTGCGGTCTCGGAGACGGGGGTGATGTCGGCCTTGATCAGAAGGTCGGCGTGCTCGGCCGCGATCTCGATGGGCTGGGCGCGGTGGCGGACGTTCTCGATGTGCCGGGCGAGATCGTTGTCGTAGAACTCTTCCTTGTGTTCATAGACGGCGGCGGGATACTTGCGCTTGTAGAGCCCGATGGCCTTCTTGCCGATGGGTTCCACGTCGATGTTCTGGCCCTGGGCGCGGCGCTCGTCGATGAATTTCTGCGCGGCCTTGCCGATGTTGGAGTTGAAGCCGCCCGCGAAGCCCTTGTCGCCGGCGATGACGACGACGAGAACGTTCTTCTCCTCGCGCTCGATGAGCAGCGGGTGCATGACGTCGCCGGTCTCTTCGTCGAAGAGATCGCTGCGGCGGACGAGCGATTCAAGGACGTTGGTCAGCATCTGCGCGTAGGGACGGGCCTGCAGCGCTCGCTCCTGCGCGCGGCGGAGCTTGGCGGCGGAGACCATCTTCATGGCGCGCGTGATCTGCCGCGTGTTCTTCACGCTGCGAATACGGCGACGGAGATCGAGTACGTTGGGCATGAGTTAGGCAGCAGCTCCTGCGGTCTGGTTCTCTTTCTTCTGGTCGGCGAGCTTGGCCTTGAAGTCCTGCTTGTACTCGTTGATGGCGGCGGTGAGGCGCTTGCGGAGATCGTCGTCGAGCGCCTTCTTCGACTCGAGATCGGCGAGAAGCTGACCCTGCGCGCTCTCCATGTAGGGATAGAGGCCGTCTTCGAAGGCGCGGATGTCCTTGACCTCAACGTCGTCGAGCAGGCCCTGGGTTCCGGCATAGATGATGACGACCTGCTGCACCCAGGTGAGCGGATGGAACTGCGGCTGCTTGAGCAGTTCGGTGAGGCGCGCGCCGCGGTTGAGCTGGTTCTGCGTGACCTTGTCGAGGTCGGAGCCGAACTGCGCGAAGGCGGCGAGCTCGCGATATTGCGCGAGGTCCAGCTTCAGCGTGGAGCCGACCTGCTTGGTGGCCTTGATGGCCGCGGCGAATCCGACGCGCGAGACAGAGAGGCCGACGTTGACGGCCGGACGGACGCCGGAGTTGAAGAGGTCGGTCTCGAAGAAGATCTGGCCGTCGGTGATGGAGATGACGTTAGTCGGGATGTACGCGGAGACGTCGCCGGCCTGGGTCTCGATGATGGGAAGCGCGGTCAAGCTACCGCCGCCGTTCTCCTTGGACATCTTGGCCGAGCGCTCGAGCAGACGCGAGTGCAGATAGAAGACGTCGCCGGGATAGGCTTCGCGTCCGGGCGGACGGCGGAGCAGCAGCGAGATCTCGCGGTAGGAGGCGGCGTGCTTGGAGAGATCGTCGTAGATGATGAGGGCGTGCTTGCCGCTGTCGCGGAAGTATTCGCCCATGGCGGTGGCGGCGAAGGGAGCGAGGTACTGCATCGGCGCGGGCTCGGAGGCGGTGGCGGCGACGACGATGGTGTAGGCCATCGCGCCGTACTTCTCCAGCGTCTGGACGACCTGCGCGACGGAGGAACGCTTTTGACCGATGGCGCAGTAGATGCAGATGAGGTTGTTCTTGGCCGAGTTGATGATGGTATCGAGCGCGACGGCGGTCTTGCCGGTCTGGCGGTCGCCGATCAGCAACTCGCGCTGGCCGCGTCCGATGGGGATCATCGTGTCGATGGCCTTGATGCCGGTGGCCATAGGCTCGACGACGGACTGGCGCGCGATGACGCCGGGAGCGAGCCGCTCGACGGGAAGACGGTGATCGGTGTTGATGGGGCCCTTGTCGTCGATGGGCTGGCCGAGCGCGTTGACGACGCGGCCGATGAGCGCCTCGCCGACGGGAACGTCCATGATGCGGCCGGTACGCTTGGCCTGATCGCCTTCGCTGATCTCGGTGTAGTCGCCGAGCAGAACGACGCCGACCTGATCCTCTTCAAGGTTCATGGCGAGGCCGGCGACGCCGTGGGGGAACTCGATGAGCTCGCCGGCCATGGCCTTGTCGAGGCCGTGCACGCGGGCGATGCCGTCGCCGAGGGTGATGACGGTGCCCACCTCATCGACCTGGATGCGCTGCTCGTAGTTCTCGATGCTGCTCTTGAGCAGCTCTGTAATCTCGTTTGCCTGAATCTGTGCCATGCTGTTCTCTTTTTCCTGTGATCCCCTGTGAACTCAAGACCTGTAACTTTAGACCGCGGAGGTAATCCCTGTCAGGCTCCGGCGCTCGCGAGGCGCTGCCTCATCTGCTCGAGCTGGGCGCGGATGGAACCGTCGTAGACGGTCGAGCCCAGTTTGACGATGGCGCCGCCGAGCAGGGATGGATCCTCGCGATAGGTGGCCTGCACTCTCGGTTCGCCGGCGAGCTTGGCGACCTGCTGCTCGAGCAGACGGCGGTTGGCTTCGTCGAGCGGACGCGCGGTGATGATCTCGGCTTCCGCGATGCCGGTATCTTCGTCGGCGATGCCGGCGTAGGCGGTGATCATGTCGCGCAGCTGATGCAGGCGCTGATGGTGCGTGATCACGGCGATGAAGTTGCGCACCGGGCCGGAGAGACCAAGGCGCGGCGCGAGAGCGTCCAGCACCTTGAGCTTCTGCGGCTCCGGGATGGAGGGGTTGTTCAGGACTTCGCGGAGCTCGACGCTTTCCTCGAGGATGTTGGCGAAGTCATTGAGCTGCCCCTGGGCGGCGATGAGGTCAAGCTTCTGGTCGCTGAGCACGGCGGCGAGGGCGCGCGCGTAACGGAGATCGACGACAGCCATCAGTTCTCCCCTCCGTGATCTCCAGTGAGCTGACGGGCGAAACCTTCGACGAGCAGGCGATCGGTGTCGGCGGTGATGATGAGCTTGCGCGCGGCCTGCTCTATGGCGAGGCCGGCGGCGAACTGCTGAATCTCACGTCGAGCGGCGGCGGTAGCGGTGTGAATCTCGGCCTCGGCGTCGGCTAGAATCCTGGCCTTCTCTTCTTCGACAGTGGCGCGGATGCGGCGCTCCTCATTGGCGGCGTCGGCCTCGGCGTGCGAGCGCATCTCGGCGATCTGCCCGTCCAGCTTGGAGAGCCGGGCCTCGACGGAGTTCAAGCGGGCGCTGGCCTCTTCGGTGGCCGTGCGCGCGTCGACAAGCTGCTTCTGAATCGCGGAGCTGCGGGCGCGGAAGGTCTTGGGCAGCGTCTTCAAGAGAACGAAGCCGACGCCGACGGCAAGCACGAGAAAGTTGAAGATCTCAAACGCGGTCGCGGCCTGCTCGGTATTCAATCCAAGAAATGAACCGAACTTCTGCACTGCGGCGGAGTGGCTGAACTCGTAGTTCTCGTCGCGCTCCTCCTGCCGCTTCTCCGGAACTGCAGCGACGGGAGTGGAGCTTTCCTCCGAACGGGTGTGGTGCGAAGGCTGCGAGGACGGCTGCTGCGCGCGCAGCGGAACGGCGGGCACGCAGAAGAGGACGAGCGCCAGCAGAGCGGCGTACAAGCCGCGAGACGCTGTTGATGAACTCAAAGAGGAACGACGCATCCGGCTCACTGCGTGGCCTCCGCGCGGGCGGCGCCCTTGGGCAAAAGCACGTTGACGATCTGTTCGCTGAGCTGGGCCGCCGCGCGCTCGATCTGCTCGCGGGCAACGGCGGTCGATTGTTCGATCTCGGTCCGAGCGGCGCGGATCCGTTCCTGGGCCTGCTCCCGGGCGCCGGCCAGCGCGGCTTCCCGCTCCTGCTGCAGACGCTGCAGGTGCTGCTCGCGCAGGGCCAGCATCTGGGCGCGCGCGGCGCGCAGCTTCTCCTCGTAGGCGGAGGTCTCGGCCTCGGCGGCAGAGATGGCGCCGCGGGCCTGCTCGACGGCACCGAAGGTGCGGGCCCGCCGCTCGGCGAGGATTCGCTCCAGCGGGCGGCGCACCAGATAGGCGTAGGCAATGATCAAGAGGATGAAAAAGATCATTGTCGGCACAGCGCCGAGTAGAAGACTGCCAAGTTGATCTAAGATTTCCATTTAGTTCTTACAGGTAGGATGAGCGGCAGCGGAGAGAACTTTCCGCCGAACGCGCACACGCCAAGCGGCGCAAACTCCATGCCTACGTCTTTCTAGTTGTAGCAAACGCTAGCTTTGAACGTCAAAGCGCAGGGGACGGTAATCGGAGGAAAAACGACCACCAACCAAACCGCGTTTTGAGGGGGGTGGGGACGGCTTGCGCAGGACGGAAACTGTCTTACAAATTTTCTGTCGCAGGGCGCGGAGAGGCGTACACTGTGGATACCACCCGAGACCCGTTCCGGGTCGTGCAGGCCGCGTGAAAGGGGATTTACCTCCGCTCCCCACTCAGGCGGCCTGTATTGTTGCCGGAGCCGTTTTCAATGGCTTGCGCGCGCTCGAAGCGCCGGTAGCGGCCCAGGAGCGAGGCCGGACCCCACGCGGTCAGCGTGACCTCATTCCCTTTGTATGCCTGGTCGGTGAGTGTGGCTCCGCGCTCGAGTGCGGCGAGAACGCGGCCTTCGGACTGCGGGATGGAGAAGTGCGCCTCGACCAGCGGGTCGGCGGTAAGCGCGTCGTCGATGGCCTTGAGCAGCCGATCGAGGCCTTCCCCTTTGAGCGCGGAGACGGGCAGGACGCCGGAGGTAATGGGCGTTGCGGCGCCTTCGGCGAGGAGATCGATCTTGTTGAAGACCTGCAGGGTGGGTTTGTCCTGCGCGCCGAGCTCGCTGAGAACGGCTTCGACCTCGACGCGCTGCTCTTCGAGCAGCGGGCTGGCGGCGTCGCGGACGTGGAGGAGAAGCTCGGCGCGCTCTACTTCTTCCAATGTGGCGCGAAAGCTGGTGACGAGCGAGTGCGGAAGCTTGCGGATGAAGCCGACGGTGTCGGAGAGAAGAACTTTGCGGCGCGAGGGCAGGGTGAGCTGGCGGAGCTTGGGGTCGAGCGTGGCGAACATGCGCTCGGAGGCGAGGACCTCGGCGCCGGTGAGGGCGTTGAAGAGGGTGGATTTGCCGGCGTTGGTGTAGCCGACGAGCGCGACAGTGGGGACGGGGACGGCTTCGCGGCGGCCACGCTGCTGGCGGCGGATGCGGCGCACCGCTTCGAGCTGCTGACGGATGCGGTCGATGCGCGTGTTGATGCGGCGGCGGTCGGTTTCGAGCTGGGTTTCGCCGGGGCCGCGGGTGCCGATGCCGCCGCCGAGCTGGGACATGGATTTGCCGCGGCCGGCGAGGCGCGGGAGCTGGTACTCGAGCTGGGCGAGCTCCACCTGCAGCTGGCCTTCGCGGGTGCGGGCGTGGCGGGCGAAGATATCGAGGATGAGCTGGGTGCGGTCGATGACGCGGCATGGGAGGCGCGCTTCGAGGTTGCGCAGCTGCGAGGGCGAGAGATCGTGGTCGAAGAGCACGAGGTCGGCGTTGGTGGCGCGGGCGGTGGCGTCGATCTCGTCGAGCTTGCCGCCGCCGACGAGGGTTGCGGGGTCGGGGCGCGGGCGGTGCTGCACGAGGACGGCAGCGATCTCGGCTTCGGCGGAGCGAGCGAGCTCCTGGAACTCGGCGAGCGAGAGGTCGAACTCGAGGTCGCGGGAGAGAACGGGTTCGGCGGCTTCAGGGGAGGCTTCGCCGCGAACGGCACGGTCCAGCGCGGCGGCGGCGCGGGCCTGACGGGCGGCGGGCGAGACGCCGGGGCGGCCGCTGGTGAAGTCAACAGCGACCAGCACGGCGCGTTCCCGTGCGCCGCGCTGACGGACTCGGTCGGCCAGTGCCTGTGAAGCTGGTGACATTCGACTTCAATCTCTCCGGCGGAGGCCGGCCGATTCAGCGCGGGGCATTCAACGCGCGGCGGCGGCCGACGCAGGCGCCGAGGGCGCGCTTTCAGCGGTCGCAGAGGCCGGGCCGGGCCGGTGTTCGGCCCCCGGAACACCACCGGGTCGACCTTCGGTATGGAGCGCGGGACGGCCGCTGACCACCGTGGAGATGGCGTGCTTGAAGATAAGCTGCTCCTGCGCGTTGTTCTCCAGCAGAACCGAGTATTTGTCGAAGGAACGGATGCGTCCCGTCAGCTTCACCCCGCTGACCAGATAGATCGTGATGGGACTTTTGTCTTTCCGGACGGTATTGAGAAAGGTGTCCTGAATATTCTGCGCCGGCTTGGATTCCATAAGGCCGATCTCCTATTGGCGATGCTGCCAAGGTGCATGTTGTGTTGAAACGCAACTGTGTGCTGCGCAGGAACCGCGGTGCCGCAGCACTGTCGAAAGTGCAACCACTACCCTACAGTCTTCGTGACTCTCCCGCAATAAGCCCCCTGTGCGAGAGTCCGCAAATCGCAGCGTAGGATGGAGAGAATGTCAGAGAAAAGCTCGAGAGATTCCCGCCAACCGGTTCAGATGCTTGATTTCCGGCGCGAGTTCTCCGCGGTGCGGAATGAGATTTTGGAGGCGATCACGGAGGTCTGCGACTCCCAGCGGTTCATCCTGGGACCGCAGGTGGAGCGGTTCGAGCAAGCGGCGGCGAGGGCGTGCGGGGTGGAGTATGCGGTCGGATGCGCCAGCGGGACGGACGCGCTTTGGCTGGCGCTCGCGGCGTTGAAGATTGGGCCGGGCGATGCGGTGGTGACGACACCGTTCAGCTTCTTTGCGACGGTGAGCTCGATCCTGCGAGTGGGCGCGGTGCCGGTGCTGGCGGATATCGAGCCGCGGACGTTCAACCTTTCGGCCGAGGCTGTCGAGGAGGCGATGGGGCGGTCGCCGGCGGGAGCGAGCCGCGTGGCGGCGGTGATGCCGGTCCACCTGTATGGGCAGTGCGCGGATATGGACGCGTTTGGCGCGCTGGCGGAGAGACATGAGCTGCGGGTCGTCGAGGACGCGGCGCAGGCGTTCGGCGCGAGTTGGAAGGGCGTGCGCGCGGGCGGGCTGGGCGATGTGGCGGCGTTCAGCTTTTATCCGACGAAGAACCTGAGCGCGATGGGCGATGCGGGCATGGTGACGACGCGGTCGGCGGAGACGGATGAGCGGGTGCGGATGCTGCGAACGCATGGCATGCGGCGACGGTACTTCCACGACGAGATTGGGTGGAATGCGCGCATGGATACGATCCAGGCGGCGGTGCTCGAAGTGAAGCTAAAGCGGGTGGAGGCGGCCAATGCGCGGCGGCGGGAGATTGCGGCGCTGTACGACCGGATGTTTCGCGATGCGGCGCTGGCAGCGGCAAGCGTTGCCGATGGAGTTGTGCTGCCGTGGACGGATCCGCGAGCGGAGCACGTGTTTCATCAGTATGTGATTCGTGCGCCGCGACGCGATGAGCTGCGGGCGTTTCTTACGAGCGAGGGCGTGGGGTCGGAGATTTATTATCCGCTGCCGCTGCACCTGCAGGAGAGCCTGGCGTTTCTGGGATATAAGCGCGGCGATTTTCCCGAGAGCGAGCGCGCGGCGCAGGAAGTGCTCGCGCTGCCGATCTATCCGGAGCTGCGGGAGGATGAAGTGGAGACGGTGGTGGACGCGGTGCGGCGCTTTTATGCGTAGGACTCAGCGCCGACGGCGAGAGGGCTTCTCTTTCTTCGTTTCCGGCACGGGGCGGGCTTCGGCTGGCGGCTGTGTGTTGGGCGGCAGCAGGCGGCGGCAGATGTTGCCTTCGAGACGGTAGGTCTTGGTGACGACGCTTGCGGGGTGGATCTCGCCGGGCGTTTTGCTGGTCGGCGGATCGGGGACGGGCTGGGGAGCGCCGGCGGCGAGGACGTTATAGCTGAAGGTGGGCAGTTCCTGCATGGCGTCCGGCGTTTTGCCGTAGGGATCTTTCGACTTAAAGAGCTTCACGGGAAGAAAGCCTTCGATGTTGCGCTCGCGAAAGCTGGTTTCGTAGCGGTGCTTTTTGAGGTTCCAGATGAAGACGCGGACCTGATCGAAGTCATAAGGCAGGCCAGCCTGCCAGGAGTTGACGACGGTGAGGTACTCGGGGATGGCGGCGCTGGGAAGGCTGTGCTGGGAGGCGTATTCGGGATCATCGACGGTACTGAGGACGTAGGCGCCGACGATGCGCTGTCCTTCGGCGAAGCCTGCGATGGCGTCGGGGATGTTGACGTCGATGAGGTGCGAGTAGACCCAGCCGGTTTCGCCGTGCGGGCCGCGGACGAGCCACCAGTCTTCGAGGGGCGGCGGTGGCGGCGCTTGGCCAGGCTTGAGCCTGGCGTCGTCGGCGACGGCGGCGCCTGACGAGACGGGCCGGGGAACGACAGCGCGCTCGAGGAGACTGAGCGGATCGCCCTCGGAGAGACGATAGAACCGATCGGTGTCGCGGCCGGGGCTGATGTGCATGTAGACGTCGTCCTGCACGGTGGCGGTGGCGACGACGGGATCGTGCAGATGGTCCTTGTGAAGGGCTTCGAACTGGTCGGCGAGGGCCTGGTCGGCGGTGAGGCGGGCTTCGAGCCAGCCGATCTCGCCGTTGGGGGTTTTGACCTTGACGAAGCGGCGGTCACGCTCGAGGACCTCGAGCTTCTCGCCGTTAGTCACTTCGCCGGTGCGATTGGAGACGGCGGCGACGCGGTCGCGAAGGATGCTTTCCTTGGCGATGACATAGACGTACTCGTGGTGACTGTGCGGACGAAAGCGGCTGCAGCCGCAAACCATGACGAGGCCCGAGAGAACGGCCGCAGTGAGGAAGCGGTGTGCGGTGCGAGCAGATGTGCGGCGGGCGGCAGGCGATTGCGGGCAAAGCAACATTTCTGTGCGGGGTCCTCGGCGGCGGTGGTTAGTGGCTCATGGCAAGAACGACAGGATACGCGGTCGAGGTTCCGGTGGCGGCACTGGTGATGAGAGTGAGCGTACCGGTGCTGCTGATGCTGAAGAGTTGCACGCCGGAGGTGGAGTTGTAGCCGGCGGCGAGCATGTAGCTGCCGGAGGTGTCGACGCCGAGCGCAGAGACATTCGTGGGCCCGGTGAACGGTGACCCGGAGGCGGCGGTGAGAGCGCCGGTCGATCCGATGCCGTAGGACGAGATGGTGCCGGCTCCCTCATTGGCGGTGAAGACATAGTTCTGGCTGCTGTTCAGAACGACGGAGCGCGGGACGGCCGTGTTGCTGTAGCTGGCGGTGGACTGGAGCGCGGCGCCGCCGCTGGAGTTGATGGCGTAGACGGCGAGGGCGGAGGTACGGGCGATGTAGGCGTAGTTATTGTCGTCCAGGACGAGGGAGAAGTCGCCGCTGGGAGAGGATGTCGTGGAGCCGGAGGGGATGAGGGCGTAGCTCGTGCTGGTGATGCCGGAGCTGGAGCTGTAGGGGAAGATGGCGTCGCCGGCGGTGCCCAGCGCGACGACGACGAAGCTGCCGCTGGGCGCGACGGCGACCGAGCAGGTCTGACTGACGGGAGTGCCGGCGAGCGAGCAGGTGCTGATGGGAACAGGGATGGTGAGAGCGAGCGAAAGAGCGCCGGTGGATGAATTGATCTGGTACTCGTTCATGCTGGTGCCGGCCGTGCTGAGAGCGAAGAGGTAATTGCCGTCGGAGGAGATGGCCATGGAGGAGACGGCGTCACTGATGAGGACGTTGCCGCTGTTGGCCGTGGAGAGCGCGCCGTCGGAGGCGATGCTGAAGAGGTAGATGCCGGGATTGGAGGCTCCGGGCAGCGTGGCGGCGTAGAGGAATTCGTTGTTGGGCGTGATGTTTAACGCCACGGGAACAAAACCGAGATTGAAGGGCGAGCCGGAGATGGCGGTGAGTGCGCCGCTGCTGAGGTCGTATTCGGCGACGTAGGTGGAGCCGGTGGAGCTATTGGAGACGTAGGCGAAGTCAGTGGTGGAGGTGGTGCTGCCGCCAGTGGAAGGGCAGCTTGCCTTCTGGCAGACGAAGAAGTTATTGCAACCGGCGAGTAAAAACGTGGCGCAAAGGCCAAGGGCGGCCAGTCCGCGGGCGGCGGTTTGCCGCGTTCTCCTCGATGGAAACACCGTGATCTCCTTCTCACTCATTGTCTCAGGTCGATGGCTGAGGGATACGTCTGCAGCAGTTACGCTTATGGGACGCAGCAGAGCGGAAAGCGTCTTGCGGATGGCGTGCATCTTTGGTGGAGCGGCACTTTGGCTATCGGTGCGGCTGCCCGGTATCATCGTTCTCAGTATGCCTAGTTTCTCGGACAGCATCTTTTTGTTCGTGCTGGCGCTTCTGCTCTTCGGGCCGAAGAAGCTGCCGGTTCTGGCGCGGGAGCTGGGCAAGTGGGTGGGCGAGTTCCGGCGCGCCTCCAATGAGTTCAAGATGCAGATGGAAGAGGAACTGCGCCAGGTGGAGCAGGAAGACCGGCAGAAGCAGATTGCCGCGATGGAGGCTGCCGCTCCGGTTGCCAAACCGGCGGAGGCGCCGGCCGCGCTGCCGGACTCGTTCGATGCGGCGGCTGCAGCTGCCGGGCCGGCAGAGTCTGAAGTCGCGGCAGCAGAGACGAGACCGGAGCCGCTGCCGATTGCGACCTCGGGCGAGTTGAAGATGATGCCACCCGCGACGGGTTTGCCGACGGCGCGGGATACGGGCGGTCCGCTGGGCGGCCTGCTGGATTCGATTCCGTCGGACGAAGCGGAGCCTGCAGGTGCTGTGATGGCTACGGAAGGCGAGTCAGGTGGCCGCTGACCTACTGGACCGCGCACGCAACGCTGCGCAGGAACGCGCTGAACTGCCTGGCATGAGCCTGATGGAGCACTTGCAGGAGCTGCGCACGCGGCTGCTGCGGTCGCTGATGTACCTGGGGCTGGGGATGGTTGTGGCGTGGATCTTCCACAACCAGCTGGTCGCGTTCATTCAGAAACCATTGCTCGACATTCATCTTTCGATGACGATGACGCACCCGACGGATGCGATCAATCTGTTCATCAAGACGGCGCTGGTGTTCGGCGCGATCTTCGCGAGCCCGTTCATTCTGTACCAGGTATGGCTGTTCATCTCGCCGGGGATGTATGCGCACGAGAAGAAATATGTGTTTCCGTTTCTGGCGGTGACCGTGGTGCTGTTCCTGGCGGGCGCGTGGTTTGGCTACAGGTATGTGCTGCCGGGCGCGATGGTGATCCTGATCCAGAACTTCGGCAAGAACTTTACCCACATGATCACGATCGAGGATTACACGGGATTTTTTCTGGCGGTGATCCTCGGGCTGGGTATCTGCTTTGAGATGCCGGTGCTGATCTTCTTTCTGTCGCTGTTCGGGATTGTGGATGCGAAGTTTCTGCTGAAGCATTTTCGGTACGCGATTCTGGCGATCTTTCTGATCGCGGCGATCATCTGCCCTTCACCGGAGCCGACAGCGATGTGCCTGTTCGCCGCGCCGATGCTGGCGCTGTATTTCATGGGAGTGGCCGTCGCCTACTTTGTGCATCCGAAGCGCAGAGAGAAGCGGGACGCGGCGAAAGGGGTTGCGTGATGCGGGCTGCGTGGATGAGACGGGCGATGCGGTGTGCGGTGGTGCTGGCGGTGGGCGCGGTCGGTACAGGCCCGTCCTGGGCAGGTTCGCCGCTGCGATCGCGAGCGGCGATGCCTCGGGCAGCGGATAGAGCGGCGGCGGGTCATCCGGTCTCGGGCGCCGAGGTGCTGCGGTTGACGCAGGAGTACGTTGCGGCGGCGCCGAAGCGCTATGTGGGTTCGGCGGGACATGCAGCGGCGGAGAAGTTCATCCGCGACCACTTTCAGCCCGAGGCGGCGAGGGGCGATTTTGTAACCGACGATTTCTTTGCGCGCACGCCTATCGGCATGGTGGAGATGCGCAACTTCGTCGTGAAGTACCCGGGAAAGAAAGACGGCATCATTGTCCTGGCCTCACACTACGAGACGAACTACCCGTTGAAAGATGTGAACTATGTGGGAGCCGACGATGGGGGATGCACGACGGCGCTGCTGATTGCGATTGGGCAGTATCTGCGAGTACATCCGCCGGAGGGCTATTCGGTGTGGCTGCTGTTCGACGATGGCGAGGAGGCCATCGGCAACGACGGCATGCAAGGAACGGATCAGCTGTACGGCGTTCGGCACATCGCGGCGAAGTGGGCGCAGGATGGAACGCTCGCCAAGATTAAGGCGTTCATCGTGGCGGACATGCTGGGCTGGAAGTCGATGAACATCGATCGCGAGACGAACTCCACGCCTTGGCTGCTGGATCTGCTGGCGCAGGCGGGCAAGGATACGGGGCACTCGAACTATCTGTTCAAGCACACCGAGCCGATCGACGACGACCATCTGCCGTTCAAGGAGCGCGGGGTTCCGGCGCTGGATGTGATTGCGTACGAGTACGGGCCTTACGACAGCCAGCGCGGCGACTATGCGTATCACCACACGCCGGCGGATACACTCGATAAGCTGAGCGCGCAGAGCCTTCAGGTTGCCGCCGACATCTTCATGGATCTGATCCGGTTGATCAACCAGCACCCGAACTCAGGCTGAGACGCGAGAGAGGAGCACCGCAGGAGTGACGCCGATCTCCTACTGGATTGCCTTCCATGTCGCGCTGGTGGTGTTGCTGACGGCCGAATACCTGATGGCGCACCGCGTGGGCGATCTGCGCCGCAAGGCGATGTATGCGACGGCGCTATGGGTGACAGCTTCGCTGGTGTTGGCGGCGCTTCTCTTTCCGCGCTTTCATTCGACCGGCACCGTGCAATACCTGTCGGCCTACGCGCTCGAAGAATCTCTCTCGATTGACAATCTTTTTGTTTTTCTGCTGCTGTTCCGGATCTTCAGCATTCCGGAGCAGAAGCAGCCTCGCGTGCTGTTCTGGGGAGTCGCAGGCGCGATTGTCATGCGCGGCGCGTTCATCGCCGCCGGGGTTGGGCTGCTGGCGCATTTTCACTGGGTGAGTTATGCGTTCGGCGCGCTGCTGCTGATCAGCGCGGCGCGGCTTGTGCTGCCCAGCCATGAGAGCGGCAAGCCACCCCGGTGGATTGCCCTGCTGCGGCGGATCCATCCGATCAGCGAACGGCAGGATGTGTTCTTCGTGCGCGAGAATGGGCGTCGCATGATGACGGTGCTGATGCTGGCGCTGCTGGCGATCGAAGTCAGCGATGTGCTGTTCGCGACGGACTCGATCCCGGCGGTTCTGAGTATCACGCGTGTTCCGTTCATCGCGTACAGCTCAAACATCATGGCGGTGATGGGTCTGCGGTCACTGTATATCCTGCTGGCGGCGATGCTGGCGCGGCTGCGGTTTCTGCACTACGGACTCGCGGCTGTGCTGGCGTTTGCGGCCGTCAAGATGCTGATCTCGTCGTGGATGGAGATCGGGCCGGTGCTGTCACTGATTGTGATTGCCGTGCTGGTAGGGATCACAGTCGTGGTTTCGATGATCTTTCCGAAGGTCCCGGACCCGGAGCTTGAGCCGCGGACCTAGTTGTGGGCGCGACGCGATATTCTGATGAGGTGTCCAGCGCCAATACAACCGTGACCGTGCGGACGCCGGATCTTTCGTACGACGTGGAGATCGGGACGGGCTTGCTTGCGGGCATCGGCAGTCGCATTGATGCGCTGCTGGATGGAGGATTGCGCGCGGGCAAACAGCGCGCGTACATCGTGAGTTCTCCGGAGATTCTGGAGCTGTGGGGCGACGAGCTGACACGTGGATTCTCTGCGGCGCCGACAGTGCTTACGGTGCCGAGCGGCGAATCGCAGAAGCGGCTGGCGACGGTGGAGCGGCTGCTTGAGGAGCTGGCGGGGAGTGGAGCGGATCGCGATTCTGTGCTGATCGCGTTCGGCGGCGGCGTGCTGGGCGATATGACGGGGTTCCTTGCGGCGATTTACATGCGCGGGATTCGTTATGTGCAGGTGCCGACCACGCTGCTGGCGCAGGTCGACAGCTCGATTGGGGGAAAGACGGGAGTGAACCTTGCGGCGGGGAAAAATCTCGCCGGAGCGTTTCATCATCCGCTTGCGGTGTACGCGGATGTGGCGACGCTGACGACGTTGCCGAGCGAGGAGCTGCGCGCAGGACTCCAGGAGTCCATCAAGGCAGGCATTCTTCGCGATGCCGAGCTGTTCTCCTTTCTGGAGTGGGAACGTGACGCTGTGCTTGCGGGAGATGAGAAGGCGCTGACGAAGGTGGTCGCGGCGAGCGTTCGCGTGAAGGCTGAGGTTGTGAATTCGGATGAGCGCGAGTCCGGCCTGCGAATGATTCTGAACCTCGGCCACACGCTGGGGCACGCGATTGAAGCGGCGACGGAGTACAGGCAGTTGTTGCACGGCGAGGCGGTCGCGTGGGGGATGATTGCGGCGATCCGCATCGCGGCGGCGCGAGAGATGATCAGCGGCGGCGATGCGGACCGGATGCAGTCGTTGATCCGGGCATACGGCCCGATGAAGTCTTTTGCAGCGGATGCGGAGCAGCTGGTGGCGCTGACGGCAAAGGACAAGAAGAACCGCAGTGGAGCGCGGTCGTTCATTTTGCCCACGGGAATTGGAAGCGTCACGATTGTGCGCGATGTGAACGAACGCGAGTTGCTGGACGCCGCAACCCTGGTCGTCGATGAAGCGCGGGGTTTGCGGCGCGATTTGAGTGGAGCGTCGCGGTGAACCGGTTGGCTTCCGCTGCGGAGCATGAAAAGAGTCCCGGCGCTCGACCGGCTGCGGAGAGCACGGAGAGTGAAGCTGCGGAGCATGTGCGCGAACTCTTCGGTTCCATCGCACCCACGTACGACCGATTGAATCATCTGCTTTCGATGGGCCTTGACCGTCGCTGGTGGCGCCGTGCCGCGCTTGCGCTTCGCGATGTCCTGGCGCGGCCGGATGCGCGCGTGCTGGATATCTGCTGCGGCACCGGCGACATGACGGCTGCGCTGCTGGCGCTGCGGCCGGATGGCGGCGAACCGGTGACGGGACTGGATTTTTCGGCGGAGATGTTGCGGCTGGCGCAGAACAAATACAAGAGCGCGAATGTGAGATGGATCGAGGGCGATGCGATGGCGCTTCCCTTCCCGGATGCGAGCCTGGACCTTGTGACATCGGCGTTTGGGTTTCGGAATCTGAGGAACTACTCTGCCGGGCTGGCGGAGATCTATCGGGTGCTGCGGCCGGGTGGAGCGATCGGCATCCTGGAGTGCAATCAGCCGGATGGCGTGAGCGGCGCGCTGTACAACCTCTACTTTCAGCGTGTGCTTCCGGTCGTGGGTGGATGGATTTCGGGCGACCGCGCGGCGTACGAGTACCTTCCCGCGTCAGTCCAACGGTTTCCGCGGCCACCGCGCATGCTGCGGTTGATGGAGCAGGCCGGATTCCGCGGCTGCGCGTGGGATGGGTACCTTCTGCGAGCCGCGGGACTGTATCGGGGCAGCAAAAGCTAATCCGTCCGCATGTATCCTCAGCGCATGGCCGGAAGGACACAATCGCTGGCGATGAGCACCGAGCAGCACGAGCGCGCCTACGCAAAACGTACTGCAGCGCTGACGTCGTTTCTGGCGGCATCCGGCATCACGCTACTGAAGCTGATTACCGGCCTGCTCACCGGATCGCTGGGCATGCTGAGCGAGTCGGCGCATTCAGGCATCGACCTGATTGGCTCGCTGCTGACGTTCACATCGGTTCGCGTGTCGGATCGGCCTGCGGATGCGGAACACACGTTCGGTCATGGCAAGGTGGAGAACCTTTCCGCTGCCCTCGAGACAGGGCTGATGGTGGTTTCGTGCGCGTGGATCGCGACGGAAGCGGTGCTGCGCATATTGCATCCGGCGCGGCTGACGCTGCGCTTTTCCATCTGGCCTTTCGTGGTTCTGCTGCTCTCGATCGCGGTCGACTCGGCACGGTCGATTGCATTGCACCGGGTTGCGAAGACGCATCGCAGCGAGGCGCTGGAGGCCGACGCCGTTCACTTTGGCACGGACATATGGTCGTCGATCGCGGTCATCGTGGGGCTGATGTTTACATATGCCGGACAGCGATGGAGCCAGCCGGGGCTGCGTTACGCCGATCCGATCGCCGCGCTGGCCGTGGCCGGAATCATTTTTTACGTGACATGGAAGCTGGCGCGAAAGACGCTGGACTCTTTGCTGGATGCGACGCCCGCGGAGGTGCGCGAGCAGATCTACGGCCCAATGATGCGCGAACTGCTGGCGATCCATGACGTGATCTCCGTTCCGCGATTGCGGGTTCGCCGTTCCGGCTCCAACTATTTTGTCGATCTCACGCTTGGACTGCCGCGCGCGCTGACGTTTCAGCGATCGGAGCAGGTTACGCTTGCGGCAACGGCCCTGGTGCAAAAGCAGCTGCCGGGCGCCGATGTGGTGGTGAAGACCGTGCCGCTGGCCACGATGAACGAGAGCCTGTTCGAGCGCGTGCGGGCCGTCGCGCAGCGTTCCAGTCTGAATGTGCATGATGTGACGCTGCAGCAGTACGATGGCGCGCTTCATCTCGAGCAGCACCTCGAAGTGCCGGAGTCGATATCACTGCGGCGCGCGCACGAGATCGCAACGCAGCTGGAAGCAGACATCCGGCGCGAGGTTCCGGGTATCGCAACGCTGCTGACGCATATTGAGGGCGAGCCAGCGACGATTGCGCATGCGGTCCCGGTGGAGACGGCGGCAAACCTGGAAAGACAGCTTCGCAAAACGGCGGAGAGCTTTCCGGAGATCCTGGACATTCACGAGATCACGGTGACGCGAGGGCACGCCGGCGCGGCGAATGCGCTGCAGGTGAACTGTCATTGCACGCTGCCGGACGACCTTCCGATGAGCCGTGTTCACGCGATCATCACGGACTTTGAGAACGAGTTTCGATTGCATCATCCGCAGGTGCCGCGCGTGCTGATCCACCCGGAGCCGGCGTCGGACAACCGCCGCTGAGGCTTGCAGCGCAAAACCTGTATGCTGAACTGCGATGCGGCGATTTCTTCACGGCCTTCGGATTTTCTTCGGTGCGGTGCTGATGCTTGTGGTGTTCGTGCTGTTCGCGGGCATTGCGCTGCGGCTGGCGCTGCACGCGCGCGAGGTTGCGATTCCGGACCTGGCAGGCCTGACTGTGGCGCAGGCCAGTGACGCCGCTCTGCATAACGGGCTGGACCTGAACATCGAAGACAAGTTTTATTCGCGCACGGTCCCGGCCGGACGCATCCTGTCGCAGGCGCCGGCGGCGGGCTCGCGCGTCCGCAAGGGCTGGGTGGTGCGTGTGACGGAGAGCCTGGGACCGCAGCAGGTGACGATTCCGGATGTTGTCGGCGAGCCGGTCCGGGAGGCTTCGCTGGATCTGCGCAAGGCTTCGCTTGATTTGGGCACGCTGGCCCACATTGACGCGCCCGGCGATACGGACATGGTGCTTTCGCAGACGCCGCCGCCGGATGCGGGGGTCGATCAGCCACGAGTGAACTTGCTGCTGAGCCAGCAGGGCGCGGGCGAAAGCGATGCCTTTGCGATGCCGTCATTCGTGGGAATGAGCTGGCCGGCGGCGAACCGCGCGGCGATTGCCCTGGGGCTTCGCGTCGCTGCTGCGGGAGAGATGGCGCCGGTAGCGATTCCAGCCCCAGCAGCGGCGCCGAACACAGGTGCCGCTTCAACTGCCGCTCAACCGGCGCCAGCGACGCCGGCGCCGAATGGAGCAGCGGCGACGAACGCGCCACAAACAGCTCCGCCGCCGCAAGTCGAGATGGTGCCGGTGGGGCCGGTGACGGGACAGTCGCCCGAAGCGGGATACCGCGCGAACAAAGGGACTGTAGTGAAGTTGATGTTCGGGCATGGATCGGGCGAGAGTGCCGCGCCGGCGGGCGCGAATGCTTCCACGTCAGCGCCTGGCGCAAAACCGCCGCAATAGTGTCTTAGGCGTCGCGGGCGAGCACTGTGGCAAAGAAGCCGTCGCCCTGGAAGTTCGCGCCAGGCAATGTGCGGAGCGACTGGCCGCGTATGAGCTGCTGCAATCGGTCGCGGTCTTCGCGAAGGATATTGTTTTCCGCGAGCTCCTCTAGCAGCTCTGACGCTGGAACGACGCGCACTGGGTTTTGAGTCAGGACGGAAGCGACGATGGCTTCGTTCTCTTCGGGTTCGAGCGAGCAGGTGGAGTAGATGAGGCGGCCGCCGGGGTTCAGTCTCTTCATCGCATGTCTGAGGATCTCCTTTTGTCGCGCACTCTGGCACTTCAGATCGTCGAGTTCGAGACGATGACGAATCTCCGGATTGCGTGCGAGCGTTCCGGTACCGCTGCAGGGAACGTCGCAGAGAATCAGATCGAAGCTTCCCTCCCCTGCAGGAAGCTTGGCGGCGTCTGCAACGAGCGTGCGAATTTTCTGCTGAGGAAGTTGATGGCCGAGCCGGCGCTGCATGCTTGCGAGGCGCCGCGCGCTGATGTCGGTTGCCAGCAACTCTGCGCTGGGGTGGCGCCGGGCAAGGACTGCTGTCTTGCCGCCGGGCGCAGCGCAGGCATCCCAGATGCGCCGTGCTGAGGGATGACTTACGGCTGCGATCTCCGCGACGAGGCGCGAACCGTCGTCGATGAGATTTGCGTCGAGGGTTTCAGCGGGTTGATCACGCGCAAAGAGATGACCAGGCTGCGGTTCGTGCTGATCGTATTCGCAGATGGAGCGCATAGCCTCGCGGCCGTAGTTGGACTCCCAGCGTTGCACCAGCCATGCGGGATGGCCAAGGCGCGTCGCCATTGCTGCCGTCGTTTCAACAATCGGTTTACGCGCGGCCGTCTGTCGGCTGAGTTTGCGGAGAAGCGCGTTCACCAGGCCCGCAGCCTTTGGATGGCCGGCGAGACGCGCGAGCTCAACGCTTTCGCTGAGAGCGGCGTGCGCGGGGATGCGATCCATGTGCCGCATTTGAAATGCTCCCAAGCGAAGCGCAATGAGCAGAGGTTCAGGGAGATGCTGGTCGGGACGATCGAGCAACTTTACCAGTTCGGCGTCGAGCGCGATCTGCCAGCGAAGAACTCCGAGCACGAGGGCGGTTGCGAGATTCTTATCGGGCTGCGAAAGTTTGCGGAGGGCAACGCCGTGCAGAAGGTCGTCGCTGTGGGCAGAGGAGGTCTGGACCTGGAGCAGCACCTGAAACGCCGCCCAGCGGGCTGGACTGATGTTCTTGCGGGCGATGGGTCCGCCTGGTGCGTGCGCGCGGATGTTCTTCGAGCGGCGCCCAGTTAGGTCAGGCAAGGCGTTCTCCGGGGCGAAGCTGGAAGTCCTTCGCAAACTGCGCGCCGGACATTCGCGCTTTGCCTTCCACCTGTACCTCGTCAAGCACGAGAGCGGTTCCGTCCGCCGCGCCGGCTAAGAGCTCACCGCCTCGCAGGGCGAGTTCTTCGGGCGCGAGCTTAACGTCGCTCTGAGCGGCGGGATGCATGCGATGGACGAGGAAGCGTTTGCCGCGGAATCCTGCATAGGCGCCGGGCCATGGAGAAAATCCGCGCCACCGGTTGTACGCTTCGCGTGCGGATTTTTTCTTCAGATCCATGCGCCCGTCTTCTCGGGTAAGGATGGGCGCGAGGGTCGCCTGCGAGTGATCCTGGGGCCGTGGGGTGATGGCGCCGCGTTCCAGTCCGTCAAGCGTATCGAGAATCAAGTTCGCTCCCACGCTTGCGAGCTGCGGATACAGCTCGGACGCGGTCGTGTCCGGACCGATGGCGATGCGGCTTTCGAGCAGGACATCGCCGGTGTCGAGTCCGGCGTCGAGGCGCATGGTTGTGACGCCGGTCTCTGTCTCGCCGTTGGCAACTGCCCATTGGATGGGTGCGGCGCCGCGATATCTGGGCAGCAGTGAGCCGTGCAGGTTGATGTTGCCGAAACGCGGCAGCGTCAACATCCAATCCGGAATGATGCGGCCATATGCGACGACGATGATGGCGTCGGGACGAATCGATTCGAGCTCCGAACGAAGCTCTTCGTTCCGCCTGATCTTTTCGGGCTGAAGAACGCGCAGTCCGCGAGCGAGCGCCGCGCGCTTGACCGCCGACTGCTGCAATTCCATCCTGCGTCCGGCGGGGCGGTCTGGCTGGGTGAGGACGAGAGCGACGTCATGGCCGCGATCGAGAAGAGCTTCGAGCGTGGGCACGGCAAACTCCGGCGTTCCGCAGAAGACCAGCCTCATGCGCGTTCCCTCGTTACCACTGGCCGCTTTTCTGCAGCTTGCGAATCTTGCGTTTCGCGAGGTCGCGCTTGAGCGCGCTCAGGCGATCGATGAACAGAATGCCATCGAGGTGATCGATCTCGTGTTGAATGGCGCGACCGCGCAGTTCGACGCCTTCCACCTCGAACCACTCGCCATTGACATCCTGTGCGCGGACCTTCACGCGCGCGGCACGATGCACCTTATCGCGAATCTCCGGCAGGCTCAGGCAGCCTTCTTCTTCGAAGCTGCGGCCTTCGCGCTCGACAATCTCGGGGTTGATCAGCACGAGCTTCTCTTCAGGCTTCTCTTTGAAATTCGCATCGATGACGGTGATGCGTTTCGATACGCCGATCTGCGGGGCGGCGAGACCGATGCCGTGCGCGGCGTACATGCTGGCCCACATCTCTTCAACAAACTGCGCGAGATTGGGTCCGAAATCTGTGACCGCCGCACCCTTTCTCATCAATACCGGATCCGGATACTTCACGATCGGATGGATCTTCGCAGTGCTGATGGATTCGGCCGCCGTTACATCTTTCTGGTCTGTTTTGTCGTTCTCACTCATGATCAAAAGGCTCGAATTTGTTCGCGATATCCGCTGAAGTTACGCTTCAGTTCGTTAAGGCTGTCGCCGCCGAACTTCTCGAGGAGAAGGCGCGCAATCGTAAGCGCCACCATGGCTTCCCCGGCGACTCCGGCGGCGGGCACGACGCAGACATCCGACCGCTCGTAGGATGCTTTCGTGGCCTCGCGCGTCTCAAACGAGACGGAGGCGAGCGGGCGGCGCAGCGTTGAGATGGGTTTCAGATAGCCGCGAACGACAACGTCCTCGCCGTTGGACATACCGCCTTCGACACCGCCGGCGTTGTTTTTTTCACGACGGAAGCGGGTGAAGGCTTCGTTGCCGGTTGCCGTCTCGGGCGAGTATTCGATCGCGTCGTGCACAGCGGAGCCGGGAGATTCCGCTGCGGTGACGCCGCGGCCAAGCTCAACGGCTTTCACGGCCTGGAGGCTCATCAACGCTTGCGCAAGCAGGCCGTCAAGGCGCTCATCCCAGTTGACGTGCGTGCCGATGCCGGGCGGAAGGCCGTGCACGATGACCTCGAAGACGCCGCCGACGGTGTCGCCGGTGCGCAGAGCTTTGTCGACCTCGGCCTTCATGGCGGCCTCTGATTCGGCGTCGGCGCAAGCGAGCATCACGTCTTCGCGATCTGCGAGCGCTGCGATTTCGTCAAAGGAGACCTCGCGTGCCAGCTGCGCGGTGCCGACGCGAATGACGTGGCTGGCGACGCGGATGCCGAGCTCGCGGAGTAATAGCTTGGCGAGCGCACCGCAGGCGACACGCGCGGCGGATTCGCGGGCGCTGGCGCGCTCGAGAACGTAGCGCGCATCCTTGAAGTCGTACTTGAGCGCGCCGGCGAGGTCGGCGTGGCCGGGTCGCGGACTGGCGACGGATTTGTGCAGCGAGGGATCGCCGGACTCTACGGGAAGAATCTGCTCCCAGTTCTTCCAGTCGCGGTTGGCGAGCGTCATGGCGATGGGTGAGCCGATGGTTTTGCCGTGACGGACGCCGGAGAGAATGTGCGCTTCGTCTTTTTCGATGCGCATGCGGCCGCCGCGGCCGTAGCCCTGCTGGCGACGCCACAGCTCGTGGTTCACGAAATCCTGATCGACAGGAACGCCGGCGGGAAGCCCGCTGACAAGCGCTACGAGCGCCTCGCCGTGGCTCTCGCCTGCTGTAAAAAATCGAAGCATGAGAGCTTGATTATATCGGTTTGAATCGACGAAGCCCGCAGCGCACGCGGGCGCGTCGATCAAGACCTGGTGAAGAGATCGCCCAGTTGCTGATCCGGTTCCGGCGGCGCGGGCGGTGCAGCCGGCTCGGCGGGGTTTCGATCGGGCGTCTCGATGATCTGGGGTGAACTCGTCTCTGCGGCCTGCGCTTCGGGCGCGCCGGGATTTGGAGTTTGCGCTTCGAGGAAGCGGCGCGAGTCGAAGAGATTGCGCTCCATCGAACGCACCCACTCGGTGGGCTCGTCCGCGCGGCGACCGGCATCACGCGCAGCGGCGAACTCGGCGCGCATGGTTTGGAACTTTGCCTCGAGATCATCGAGTGCGCTGAGCAGCAGAGCCTCAGGCGTCATGGGCAGTTTGGGTGAGCCGAACTCGAGCTTGCCGTGGTGCGCGAGAATCATGTGCTCGACGAGAATGCGGAGCGGTTCTGGAAAGAGTATGGGCGGTTCGCCGGTACTTTGCCCACGTTCGCGAGCCTCGGCGTCCATGGCGCTGATGGCCTCGGCGAGCATGCGCTGCGCGATGGTGATGTGGCCGACGAGCTGGCCTTCGAGCGTGTAGCTGAAGTTGGAGCGCCAGCTGAGCTCGCGGACTTTGCCGATGTCGTGCAAAATGGCGCCGGTGAGGAGCAGGTCGGGGTCGACCTCGGGATAGAACGGCGCGGTGGCGCGGCAGATGCGGACGAGGGAGAGCACATGCTCGAGCAGGCCGCCGAGCCACGCATGATGCAAGCGCTTGGCGGCAGGAGCTTCCTGAAACGCAGTGCCGATGGCGGGATCGTCGAAGAAGCGCAGCACGAGGGCGCGGAGGTGGGGGTTGTTGAAGGCTTCGACGTAGCCGCGCAGCTCGGCCATCATGGCCGGCACCTCGTACTGCGTGGTCGGAATGAAGTCGGCGGTATCGAGCTCGGTCTCCGAGGCGGGGCGCATGCGGGTCAGCGTGATCTGAAACTTGCCGTTGTACTTCGATATCTGGCCCTGCACCTTGACGTAGCATCCCTCGGCGCAGGTCTCGAGTACGTTCGCGAACTCCTCCCACATGCGCGCCTCGAGCTGGCCCGTCTTGTCGGCGAGCGTGAGAGCGAGATACTGCCCGCCGCCGCCCTTGCGGTCGCGGAGGCTCAGCGACGCCAGGCAGAAGAAGGTGGTGACGGTCTGGTTCTCAAAGCGCGGCGCGTCGGCGACAAAGAAGTCTTTCATCAGCTTGACTCAGCATACGACGAGAGCCCCGGTGACTCCGGGGCTCTGCGGTGAGGAACCTTGCTTCAGCTTTATTCCTGCGGGCCTGCAGAAGAAGGTGAAGGCTGCGATGCGGGCGGAGTTGTCTGGGCTGTCGGCGTCGTGCCCAGAGCGGGGTTGACCGTGGGAGCCGGCGGCGCGGGTGTCGTCTCCTCCGGCTTGGGTTTGTCCTGCAACCGCTCCTTGGGCTCACCCTTCACGTGCTTCGTCTTATGCTTCTTCTTCTTCGGTCCGGTGTTGCCATTCAATCCGAGCGGAGCTGCCTGCGTCTTCTCGTCTGCGCTTTCCCCGGGCGTCGCCGCAATCGGTTTCTTCGAGGCCTTGACCTCGGCCCGGGCAAGCTTCTCCTGCGCGCGTTTCTCCTGGCTCTCCTTCTCGCGATCGGTGAAGCGCGTCTTGTGATCCAGAACGGGCTTGGGCGCCAGCGTGTCGACGTTGCTCTCCTCGACGCCGGTACCGGTCGTAATCGTCGTCACCGATTCATTCGACCCCGACATCACGGAACCGGCCGTTTGTCCCAGCGAGCCGGGATTGCCGGAATCGGCCTGTTGCGTTGTACCTGCAGGCAGCGCCTTTGTGGGCGCCTGCCCAAAGCGAATCTTTTCGCGGTGAATCTTCCTTCTCTTCGCGGGACGCGAAACAGCCTTCGCACCGGGGCGGCCGGCTGATTTTGTTTCAGCGATAGCCTCCTGCTTCTCGGCAGCCTTCTCGCGCGCGGCCACGAGCTCAGCTTGCGCCTTCTGGGCCTTCTCCTGCTCGATGCGCTCTTTCTTGAGTGTCTTCTTCTTCACCGGCGGCGCAGTGTAGGTGGTGAACTCGGGCTTGGTCTCACCGCGGCTTGCGCCGGTATCAACGAAGCCGGGCTTGATATCGATGTAGGCCTCTTCACGCGCCTTGGTCAGGTAGGCACGAAGCGCCGGTTGCAACTGCTGGAAGTAGATGGCCTCCTGCACCTGCGGTTCCACATCCTTCAACGGCGGGACACCGGCCTGCTGGTGGCTGTCAACCTTAAGGATGACAAATCCCTGGCGCGTGCGGATCGGCGCCGTGTAGCCGCCGACCGGCAGCGAGAAGGTCGCCTTCTCCAGCACGTCGCCCAGCGTGCCACGCTTGAAGTCGCCAAGGTCGCCCCCGGCTGAAGCCGTTGGGCCGCCGGAGTACTGCTTGGCCGTATCCGCGAACTTCGCTCCAGCCTTGAGCTTCGCCTCAACGGCATCGGCCTTCTGCTGCGCGGCATCGATCTCGGCATCCGTCGCGTTGTCCGGCGTCGGAATCAGAATCTCGCTGAGGTGTACCTCTTCGGGAACCTCGAAGTCCTTGGCGTGCTGCTCGTAGTACTGCTCTTCCTCAGCATGGGTGAGGTTCAGGTGCGCCCCCACCTCCTGCTGCACCACCTGGTTGGAGATCACCTGGTTGCGAATCTGCTGCTTGAAATCCTCGAAGGAGATCCCCTGTTGTTCGGCTGCCTTCTGCAGCGCTTCCATTGAGTCAAGGTGGTTCTGCTTGCGGATGTCATCCAGCCGGCGCATCGTCTCGGCGTCGCCGGTGATGCCGAGTTCCTTGCCCTTGGAGAGCAGGAGCTGCTGATCGATCATGTCGCGCAGCAGGTTGTGCAGCTTGTCCTCGGCCTCGGCCTCCGGCACGTTTTCCTGGCGGGCCTCCTGCATCAACTGCTGCTCGGCGCGCTCATACTCGCTGCGGGTGATAATCCGGTCGTTGATGCGTGCGATGACGTCCTCGACGACGGTGCCGTTGGGGGTGATTGGCGTCGCGGCAGGCAGCGGCGGAAGCTGAAGCTGCTGCTGCGGAGCGGAGGTGACGCCGCCGCCGGGGACGGGATAGTTCGGTTCCTGAGCGCGCACCTGAGCCCTTGCGACGGGCGCCGCAGCCACCAGGGACGCGGCCAGAACTGCGCCGGCAAACCGGCTCGAACGCTGAAAATATCCGTATTTCCTGATCATCCGTTCCTTCGGGACCTCTTCGGCGCGACCGTACCAGCGACCAAGGTCATCTTTAATTCCGTGGGACTCCGTGGAATTCCCGCAGGAGCCTCGCGGGTCACGTTGCGCCCTCTTTTTGTTGGACCGCAGTGCCCGCCTGAGGTCATCCAGTTGGAAACATTCTACCTGTCGCGAGGCGTCTCTGGTTCGCCTTGCCCGGCCACCGCCGGAGGGCCAGCGGCTTACCCCCGAATGCTATACTCGTCCAACGAGTATCGGCCCGGTTTCACGCAGCTTTTCGGGCTGCCTGCTCCTCTCGAGGTTCCCGTCCTAACATGATCTCGCGTACCCGCCGCGCCCTCTTTTCCGCAGCCATTTTTCTAGCCGCCTGCGGCGTAACCGGATCGATCATCGGCGGCCGCGTTGCCGCCCAGTCGGCCTCAGATGAGTCTGCCCTGCGCGACTCGATGAAGAACTTCACCGACGTCTACGCGCTGGTCGAGCAGAACTACGCCGACAAGCTGAACACGGACCAGGTGAACAGGGTCATCTACGACGGAGCCATCCCGGGCATGCTGCACGTGCTCGATCCGCATTCCAACTTCTACGATCCGAAGGCCTTCGCCCAGATGCGCGAAGACCAGCGCGGCAAATACGCGGGCGTGGGCATGACCATCCAGCCGCAGGAGAACAAAATCGTCGTTCTGGCGCCGTTTGAGGGCACGCCCGCGTACAAGGCGGGCATCCGACCCGGCGACGTCATCCTGGCCGTCGATGGCAAATCCACGGAAAACATGGATTCGGCCGCAGTCGCCTCGATGCTGAAGGGATCTCCGGGAACTCACGTGAGCGTCACCATCGCCCGCGAGGGTATGCCCAAGCCGCTGGTCTTCGACCTTGTCCGCGAGGAGGTCAACCGGCCGTCAGTCGACATCGCGTTCATGATCCGGCCGGGCATCGGCTACATCCACATCACCCAGTTCATGGAGACCACCTCGCATGAGGTGCAGGATGCGCTGAACAAGTTCGGGCCCAACCTGCAAGGTCTGCTTATCGATCTCCGTGAGAACCCGGGCGGCCTGCTGAATGAGGCGGTCAACACCGCCGACAAGTTCCTGCAGAAGGGCCAGATCGTCGTTTCGCAGCGCGGGCGCGCCTTTCCGGACCAGGTGTATCGCGCGCCCAGCGGCTCCAGCCTCAAATATCCGATCGTCGTTCTTGTAAATCGCGATACCGCGTCGGCGGCGGAGATCGTGTCCGGCGCGCTGCAGGACCACGACCGAGCCCTGATTGTTGGCGAGACTACCTTCGGCAAAGGCCTCGTGCAAACGGTCTTCCCGATCTCCGAAAACACCGGCCTCGCACTGACCACGTTCCACTACTACACGCCATCCGGGCGCCTCATTCAGCGCAACTACGATGGCGTGTCGCTGTATGACTACTACTACGTGCGCAATGACGCGCTTCCGGCCAACAATACCAACCGGGAGGTGAAGCTCACCGACGCCGGCCGCCCCGTCTACGGCGGCGGCGGCATCACTCCGGACGAGAAGATCCCGGAGCTCAAGAGCGACCGGTTCCAGGAGGTGCTGCTCACGCCTCCGCATCGCGCGTTCTTCGATTTCGCGACGCATTACATGGCGAACCACACCGTTTCCCGGGACTTCGTCGTGGACGATGCCGTGCTCAAGCAGTTCGAAGACTTCCTTCGCTCGCAGAAGATCGACTTCACCGATAAGGACATCCAGGACAATCTCGATTGGATCAAGGCCAGCATCAAGGCGGAACTGTTTACCTCGCAGTTTGGCCAAGCGGAAGGCCTGAAGGTGCGCGCCGAGTGGGACCCGCAGATCAAGCAGGCGCTCAGCTACATGCCGGAGGCGCTGGCGCTCGAAGAGCACAAGCTGCCCTCCGAACAGCACGGCACCGAGACGGCCAGCAACAGCGCAGCGCAGACCGCCGCACACCAGTAACCAGAACATCCTCGTCGGCGCGGCGATACAATCGTCGCGCCGATGTCTTCTCCACTCATCGCTGTCATCGAAGATGAAGAGCACCTCGCCCAGGGCCTGATCTTCAACCTGGAAGCCGAGGGCTATCGCACCCACCACGAGTCGGACGGCAGTGCCGCGCTTGACTGGCTTCTGAACGCCTCAGAGCCCCCGGCCGCGGTGTTGCTGGATGTCATGCTGCCCGGCCAGGACGGCTTCGCGATCGTTCGCCGGTTGCGCGAATCGGGCAGGTTTGTCCCCGTCCTGATGCTGACGGCGCGCGGACGGACAGAGGACGTCGTCGAGGGCTTCTCCGCGGGCGCCGACGACTATCTCGCCAAGCCATTCGACCTCAATGTTCTGCTCGCCCGCCTCTCCGGCCTGTTGCGGCGCGTGCACTGGGCCAACGCCGAAGCTCCGCGGGCCGAGGCTCCCGCGGTTACGGAGCGGGAGCCGGTCTACACGCTCGGCGACCGCACCATTGACCTGGATGCTCTCGAGATTCGCGGGCGGGACGAGACGATCCACCTGACTGTAATGGAAGCCGACTTGCTTCGCTATTTGATGGAGCACCCCGGCAAGATTGTGGCCCGCAAGGAGCTCTTAGAGAACGTCTGGCGTGTCCATGAGGACACCGACACCCGCGCAATCGACAACTTTCTGGTGCGTTTGCGCCGCTACCTTGAACCGGACCCCGCGCACCCCGTTCACTTTCTCACGGTGCGCGGCGTCGGCTATCGTTTCGTGCCGGAGCCATAGCTCTGCATACTTCCACGCAGTTGGGACATCGAATTGTCATGGCCACACTAAACTTCACGATCGAAAATATGCATTGCAACTCCTGCGTTCGCCGTGTCATGCAGACGATCAATGCGCTGCCGGACACGCACGCTGAAGAGGTCCGGGTCGGCGCCGCGCGCGTCCGCACCGAGGCCGATCCGAAGCAGGTCGAGGAAGCGCTGTCTGCCGCGGGCTATCCGGCCCGTGTGCTGAGCGAATGAAGCGACATCCTCTGCCTCGTTTCATCATGAGTGAACAGCCTTGAGCATGAGCCAACAGTCCTGAGCATGAGTGAACAGACACTCCAGATCGCCGGCATGAGCTGCGCCGCGTGCCAGCACCACGTCGAGCGCGCACTGCGCTCCGTGCCCGGTGTCCAATCCGCCACCGTCAACCTGCTGGCCAACACCGCCCAGGTTGTCTCCGGCCAGCCGCTCGCGACAGAGCCGCTCATCGAAGCGGTGCGGCACGCCGGCTACGATGCCTCTCTTCCCATCGCATTGGGCAGTGAGGCCGGCTTGCCAACGCACGCGCCGGCGGCACACGAAGGGGACGACGGAACCCTGGGCTGGCGCGCACTGTTCAGCTTGATCGCCGGCGCTGTCGCGATGGTTTTGTCCATGCCGCTGATGATGTCGAGCGGAAGCACCGATCCGCTGCTGAATGCGGCGGCGCGGCTGCTTGCGCGCGTTACTCCCGCCGCACTGATGACGCTGCCCGCACGGCCGTTGCGATGGACGCTCTGCGCGCTGTCCGTTGCAGTCATGATCTTTGCCGCGCCGGAGATCTATCTCGGTGCCTGGCGCGCCGCCCGCCATCGCGCGACCAATATGAACACGCTGGTCGCCATCGGCACGCTCAGCGCGTTCGCCGCTTCGTTCGTAGCGACCGTGCGTTCCTCATCGGCCGGGGCAGACGTTTACTTCGAATCGGTCGTCCTGATTCTCGGCTTTCTTCTCGCCGGGCGCTGGCTGGAAGCGCGCGCGCGGCACCAGGCGACCCGGTCGATTCAGGGATTCGCTCATCTCAACGCCGCAACCGCGCGCCTGATTGATGTCGATGCTTCGGCCGAGAAGCCCGATTACTCCGCCGCAACCGAGACCGTCCTTCCCGCCGACGCGCTCGCCTCGGGCGATATTCTCCGGATTCTGCCCGGTGATCGTCTTCCGGTCGATGGCATCGTCCTCGACGGCCGCAGCTCCGTTGACGAGTCCATGCTGACCGGCGAACCGCTACCCGTCACACGCGCGCGCGGCGACCGTGTCATCAGCGGAACACTGAACCTCGACGGTGTGCTTGTGCTTCGCGCCACTGCCGTCGGCAGCGCATCGACGCTCGCGCAGATGCAACGGCTGCTCGCGCAGGCGCAATCCTCGCGTGCGCCCATGCAGCGGCATGCCGATCGGGCGAGCGCCATCTTCGTGCCGACCATTCTCGCGCTCGCTGCAATTGCCTTCGTGGCATGGGCTGTTGCGCTCAACACCGCAGGCCGCCACGGAGGTTTCGGTCAACCGTTCGCCATCGCCATCGCGGTGCTCATCATTGCGTGCCCGTGCGCCATGGGCCTCGCCGTTCCTGCAGCGATCACCGTCGCCATCGGCCGTACGGCAAGGATGGGATTACTGATCAAAGGCGGCGAGGCCATCGAACGCGTTGCCCAACTGGATATGCTCGCCTTCGACAAGACGGGCACCCTCACCGAAGGCAAGCCACACATCGTCCATTTCGCAGTCGTGACGGATCCGATCCTTCCCAGCGAAGATCTGCTTGCGATCGCAGCAGCAGTCGAGCGTTCGACGACGCACCCGCTCGGTGAGGCTGTGGTCCGCTTTACTTCCAGGCAGATTGACGTCCCTCCTCCGTCCGTCACGGATGTCGAAGTGCTTCCGGGCATCGGCATTCGCGCAAAGGCCGAGTCGCATGAAATTCTTATCGGCAACGCATCGCTTCTTTCTTCAGCCGGCTCCGGCTGTGTGCTCAATGCTCCACCGGATTTCGCCTATGCGACCCCGATCTATCTTCTCGTCGACGGTCTTCTCCAGGCGGTGTTTCTCGCGACGGACCAACTCCGCCCCGAAGCGCACGACGCCATCGCTCAACTCGACAAGCTCGGCATCACTTCACTGATGCTCACCGGCGACATAAGGCCCTCGGCGGAAGCTGTCGCTCGCGAGGCCGGCATCAGCGATATTCGTTCCTGTCTGCTTCCTGACGGAAAGCTCGAAGCCATCCGCGATCTTCAGTCGCAACATCGCAGAGTGGGGATGGCGGGCGACGGGATCAACGACGCTGCCTCACTGGCACAATCCGACGCCGGCTTCGCCATGTCCTCCGGCGCAGATCTCGCGCGCGAGGCTGGCGACGTTCTTCTGCTTCGCTCCGATCTGACGCTTATCCCCCGAACAATCCGACTGAGCCGCCGAACGGTACGCCTGATGAGGCAAAATCTTGGCTGGGCGATCGCCTACAACGTCATTGGAATTCCTATAGCAGCAGGCGTGCTTTATCCGCGCTTTCACATCCTGCTGAGCCCCGTGCTCGCGAGCCTCGCCATGGCGTTCAGCTCGGTCAGCGTTCTTCTCAACTCTCTTCGGCTGCGCGGCCGCGCACGATACACTGAAGCCTGAACCGCCCGGCGGTTTGACACGTGCGCATCTTCACCCGCTACATTCTTCGCGAGGTCTTCGGCTACGCCCTGCTCGGCGGCGTCCTGTTCACTTTCATTCTTTTCATGCGTTATCTGCTGCCGCTGCTCGAGCTCGCAGTGCGCGGCGTTGCATCTCCGCTGGATCTGCTGCGGCTGATCGGCTATCTGCTGCCGAACTTTCTTCCGATGACCATTCCGATGGCCGTCCTGATCGGGATTCTGCTGGGCCTAAGTCGGCTGGCCTCTGACAGCGAAGTGACGGCGATGCGCGCAAGCGGCCTTGGAATCACCAGCTTTCTGCGCATTGTCAGCATCATCGCTGTGCTCGCCTGGGTCGCCAGCCTCGCCATCTCGCTCTACGTTGCGCCGCGCGCCGCGCGGGCGCTGCTGAACTATGAGGAGCAGAGCAAGACCTCGCAGGCCACTGTCGAGGTGCAGCCGCGCGTCTTCTACGAAGACTTCAAAAATTATGTGCTGTACACGCAGGACGTGCTGCCGGGCGCCAACGGCACGGCCATCTGGAAGCATGTCTTCCTGGCCGATCTCTCGCAGCCGGCGACGCCGCACATCATCAGCGCGCAGCAGGCCATTGTGCAGGTCGGCAACGGACACCAGACACTGCGCCTCGATCTAATCAACGGCTCGCGGCATGACATCGCTGCAAACAATCCCGCGCAGTACGACATCGCCACCTTCAATTCCACGGTCCTGCCCATCGAAACGACCAGCCAGGAGGACACCCACCTGAGCCGGCGTGACACGCCCATGCAGGCGCTGGCGACATCCGAAGTCTGGCGGCGCGCGCACGACTCTTCGAACGCAAACGATACGCGGCCCTACTCCATCGAATTCCACCGCCGGCTCTCGTTTCCGACGGCGTGCCTGGTGCTCATGCTGGTCGGCGTTCCGCTCGGTCTCTCGTCCAAACGCGGCGGCAAAGGCAGCGGGTTTGCGGTCACGCTACTGCTGGTTTTCATCTACTACTTCCTGTCGGAGATCGGAGTCGCGCTTGCGCGCCAGCAGAAAGTGCCCGCATTTGCAGGAGTTTGGGGGGCTAATCTTCTCTTCGCCGGGGCCGGGCTTCTGCTCATTCAACAGATGTCGCGTGGCGGCGCCGCGCTCAATGCCCTGGCCGGCGTCGGCAACGCCTTCTCCAAGCTTTTCGATCGCCTGCTGCGGATTCGTCCGTCCGAACCCGGAAGCGTCGGCGCCGGCGACCGTCTGCGCCGGTTGCGCCGTGCCGTGCGCAGCCGCTTCCCGCTGATCCTCGACGAATATGCGATGGGAAGTTTTCTGCGAAACTTCTTCCTCGTACTCTGCTCGCTGACCGTCCTCTTCATCATCTTCACGTTCTTTGAGCTGATCGGTGACATCATCAAGTACCGGACGCCGCTGGTCACGGTCGGCGACTACCTGCTCAATCTCATTCCCTTCATCCTGTACAACGTCACGCCGCTCTGCTCGCTCGTCGCTGTGCTGATTACCTTCGGAGCGCTTAGCCGGTCCAGTGAGATCACGGCGATGAAGGCGACGGGCGTGAGTCTCTATCGCATCGTCACACCCGTTCTGCTGGTCGCCGCAGTTCTTTCGGCGCTGCTGTTCGCCTTCGACGAAAGCTATCTGCCAGCGGCAAACCGGCGTCAGGAGGCTTTGCTCTCCAGCATCAAAGGCAAACCGGCGCAAACCTTCCTGCGTCCGGATCGCAAATGGATCTCCGGGCAGGGCAGCACTTCCTCCACCGAGCCCACGCGCATCTTCTACTACCAGGCCTTCGATCCCGACCGGAACATCTTCGCCAACATCACCGTCTTCGAATTCCAGCCCGATTCCTTCACTCTCTCCCGCCGCATCTACGCGGAGAGCGCGCACTGGGATCCCTCCGCTCATCAATGGATCTTCGTAAACGGATGGGAGCGCGCCTTTGATAACGGCGACACGGTCACGAGCTACCGCACGTTCCAGCAAGCGAGTTTTGCCGGTATCCAGGAGACTCCCAGTTACTTCAAGAAGGAAGAGCGCCCCTCGCAGGAAATGTCCTACAGCGAGCTCTCTGCGTACATACACGACCTCCAGCAGAGCGGATTCGACACGACACCGCTGCGCGTCCAGCTGAACCGCAAGCTGTCCTATCCTCTGCTCACTCTGGTCATGGCGATTCTTGCGGTTCCGTTTTCGCTCGCCGCGGGCAAGCGCGGCAGCCTGGCCGGCATCGGCGCGGCCGTTGCCCTGGCCATCGCGTACTGGGTGCTGGCCGGAATCTCGGAGAACCTCGGCAACGTCAACTCGCTGCCGGCAGTGCTCGCCGCCTGGTCGCCCGATTTGCTCTTCGCCATGGCCGGCTCGTATCTGCTGCTGCGCACGCCCACTTAGTCCCGGCCAGGCATCTCCCGTACACTGTTTCCAGTATGCGAATCCCAGCAATCCTGCTCACCCTCGTCGCCACACCGCTCTTTGCTCAAACCTCACATCCTGCAGTGCATCACACCGCGACCGCCGTTGCGGGCGGCTGCGTCCGCGTGCCGGAGCTCTCGCCGAAGATTCCGGCACTCCCGCCGGGCAGCCCGTGCCCCAAAGCGCTTTACACGATCACTCATATTCCCGCGATACGCCTGGACTACGGCTCGCCCCTGCTTAGTCCCCAGCTGCGCCAGCTGCTGGATCAGAGACCGGAGACGTTCACTCTGGCTTACGTCGATACGAAGATTGGAACCGGGCCGCTCGCTGAGCCGCACAAGTGGTACACCGTGCATTACACCGGCTACCTCGCGGACGGCACAAAGTTCGACTCCTCCGTCGATCGCGGCGAGCCGATCAGCTTTCCTTACGGAGCGCACCGGGTCATCGAAGGCTGGGACACTGGCTTTGAGGGCATGCACATCGGCGGCAGGCGCCGGCTGTTCGTGCCCTACCAGCTTGGTTACGGCGAAAATGGCAACGCCCACATCCCGCCCAAGGCCGAGCTCATCTTCGACGTCGAGCTGATCGCGCAGAGCGATACACAGCCCGCCCCACCGAAGCCGCCTGCGACTCATGAACCCAATGGGGCCGAGATGCCGCACCGGCCATCGCCCGCAGGAACTGCTGCTCCCCCGCCGGTAAGCTCGTCGACGCCCTCAAGCTCGACCCAGCCGGCCAAGCCGTCAACCTCGTCGGAGCCGAAGTAGCCGCGGAGCCGACGAAAGCTGTGAAGTGCGGAGTCCATCGCCTCCGTACCTTCATCCAACACTCGCATGCTCAAGCGCCTCAGCCCGCTCTTCCCGTATCTTCGCCGCTACTGGCGCAGCTACTTGTGGGGCGGGCTCGCGCTGCTCATCTACAACTCGGCGAAGGTCGTCATCGCGCTGGTCATTGGCCGATCGATCGACGACATGCGGCTCGGCCTCAGCGCCGCCAAAATCGAGCACTACGCTCTGCTCCTGCTGGGGATCGCTGCAGTCTCCGCTGTCTTTCTTTACCTCATGCGCCAGATTCTCATCGGCGCATCGCGTGAGATCGAATACGACATCCGCAACGATCTCTTCGGGCATCTCGAAATGCAGCCGCCCAGCTTCTTTCAGCGCCACCGGACGGGCGACATCATGGCGCGCTCGACAAACGACCTGAACGCCGTGCGGCAGTTGCTCGGCCCGGCGATCATGTACTCGGCCAACACGGTTGTCTTCACCGCGGCGGCGCTGCCGTTCATGATTCACATCAGCCCCAGGCTGACGCTTCTGGCGTTCCTTCCGCTGCCGTTCGCCAGCGTGCTGGTGCAGTACTTCGGCGCGCGGATTCACACTCGCTTTGAGCGCATTCAGGCGATGTTTTCCGACATCTCCGCGATGGCCGAAGAGAACTTCTCCGGTGCGCGGCTGATTCGCGCCTTCGCGCAGGAGGAGGCCCAGGTTGCAGCGTTTGAGGACGCCAACCGCGAGTACATCCGGCGCAGCCTGCTGCTGGTGCGCCTGATGGCGATGCTCTGGCCGACGCTTGAATTTGTGCTGGGCGTCTCGCTGGTGATTACGCTGCTCGTCGGCGGCCACCAGGTCGCACAGCACCGCATGAGCGTGGGCGACTTCACGGCGTACTTCGTCTACATGGTGCAGCTCACGTGGCCGATGATCGCGATCGGATGGGTGACGAACCTCGTGCAGCGCGGCACCGCGTCGGTCGTTCGTATCCACGAGCTCATGACCGAGACGCCCGCAATTGACGATGCGAACGCTCTGCCGGAGCTCAGCGCCGCGCCGATCGCAGGCAGTGTTGAGTTCCGGAACCTGAACTTCACCTATGCGACCGGCCCTGAGGTGCTGCACAACATCTCGCTGGAGATTCCGGCTGGATCGAGCCTCGCCATCACCGGACCCACGGGATCGGGGAAGTCGACGCTGGTGTCGCTCATTCCAAGATTGCAGGATGCCGCGCCGGGAACGGTACTGATCGATGGGCGGCCGATTCGCGAATATCCGCTCGAGACGTTGCGGCGCGCCATCGGCTTCGTACAGCAGGAAACCTTCCTTTTCTCGGATACGATCCGCGAGAACATTGCATTTGGCGTCGCCGAAACGAGCAACGACCAGGTTCTTGAAGCGGCAACAACGGCACACATCGCAGCGGAGATCCTGGAGTTCCCGCGCGGCTTCCAGACGATCGTCGGGGAACGCGGCATGACGCTATCCGGCGGACAGAAGCAGCGCACCGCGATTGCGCGCGCTCTGCTGCGCGATCCGAGAATCCTGATCCTCGATGATGCGTTGGCGTCGGTCGACACCAACACCGAGGACAAGATTCTCTCGGGGTTGCGCGAGGCGATGCTCGGGCGAACGACCATCCTGATTGCGCATCGCATCTCGACCGCACGCAACGCAGACCGCATTGCGGTGCTGGTTGACGGGCGCATCGCGGAGATTGGCACACATGACGAGTTGCTCGCGCGCGGCGGATATTACAGCGAGCTGTTTGAGAAGCAGAGTCTCGAAGAAGAGATTGTGAACGCGTAGAGCGAGTCAGCCAACCCGCAAAGCCCAGGAGCTGTGCGCTGACTCGCTACTCCTTGCCCTTTCCAAGGACCTTCACAATCACGCGCTTGGATCGTTGACCGTCGAACTCCGCATAAAAAATTCTTTGCCACGTACCGAGATCGAGCCGTCCGCCCGTCACCGGCAATGTTGTTTCGTGATGCAGGAGCAGCGCTTTGAGATGGGCGTCCGCGTTGTCTTCGCCGGTCTGGTGGTGCTTGTAGCCGGGCCATCGCGGCGCCAGTTTTTCGAGCCATTCGCCGATATCTTCGATCAGCCCCGATTCGTTGTCATTGACGTAGATGGCGGCGGTGATGTGCATCGGCGAGACGAAGCAGAGACCGTCGTCGACGCCGGATTTGCGGACGATGCCTTCGATCTGCGGTGTGATGTGCACCATCTGGTAGCGCTCGCGGGTGTTGAAGGTGAGGTATTCGGTGTGGACCTTCATGTCTTCATGCTACGCGGAGATACTCTTCTGCCGTACTGCGCAAATATCTCCTATGGTGTTCTGCGCCGGACGCGTCGCCGCTCTCTGGCTGCAGCCCGGCGCGGGGGGAGGCAGTCTTTGGGCACGTTGACCATCTGTTCGCGGAAGACGCGGTGGCCGCGGGTGCCGGGTTGGAGAGTCGCCCAGTAACTGTCACGCGTCACGAGCGGATGGCCGTGGACGATGATCTGGTCTTGCATGATGAGGAAGCCGCAGGTGAGGTTGCGATCGGGCTGGAGAATCGTGCGATTGGGATCGCGCGCGGGAAGTGTGCGGTCGGCGGCGTAGTCAAAAGGACAGTCGTAACGTTGCGCATCCTCATACTTCAGCTGCAGCAAACCTTCCTGGCGGGAGAGGCGGTCGGTGACGGGATCGCGCCGATTGACGGCGGCAGCGGTGTGATGGACGTCGCTGGTTGGATTGAGACCAGCTTCGGCGGCGGCGAGCGCTTGAAAGGTATACGCCCAGAAGGCGCGCTTGTCTGTGTTGGAGAGCTCACCGAATCGCGGACAGTAAGGGCGAACAGCACGGGCGGCTCGAGGGGAGAGCAGATCGGCCGGGAGCGATTTTTCGATGAAGTCGGTCCACGCCGGGTCCCAGGTCTTGGGGCTGCCGAGCTCGATTTTCTTCTCGTCGATGGGCGTGGGCGGCGTGGGAGCGGTCTTGGGCAAAGGCGCGGCCGGTTTCGCGGAGGATTGCGTGGGGCCGCTGCTGCAGCCGGTCAGGCCAAGGAGAAGAATGAGAACGAACGTGCGGGACATTGAGGCGGCCTTTCGCGCGGGCCCGAGAGTTCAGTGAATTCAGATGCACAGGTTTAGGGTGAAGAGATGACGATCTATGCGGCGACGAAAAACCAGGGAAAGCTGAAGGAGTTCAGGGAGTGTGCGGGCCGGCAAGGCGTGGAGGTGCTGGCGCTGCCGGGGATCGAGGGCATGCCGGAGCCGGTGGAGGATGCGGCGACGTTTATGGAGAACGCCGAGTTGAAGGCGGTGGCATATTCGAAGCTGGCTTTGGCCGAGGGACAAAAAGGCTTGATGGTGTTTGCGGATGATTCCGGGCTGGAGGTGGACGCGCTGGATGGGCAGCCGGGCGTCCGGTCGGCGCGGTTTGCGGATGACCTGGGATTCGAGGTGGGACAGGGGACGAAGGACGAGCGCAATAACCGTGCGGTTATGTCGTTGCTCCAGAATTTGCCGGAGATGCTGGAGGCGGATGGAGGCCTGACGTTGGATAACCGCGGCGCGCGGTTTGTGTGTGTGCTGGTGCTGGCCCGGGACGGCGCGGTGGTGCTGCGGGCGGGCGGCGAGGTCGAGGGCGAAATTCTGGATTCGCCGCGCGGCGTCGACGGGTTTGGGTACGATCCGCTGTTTCTGGTGCCGGAGTTGGGCAAGACGCTGGCGGAGGTGTCGGCGGAGGAGAAGTGGCGAGTGAGCCACAGGGGGAATGCGTTCCGGGAGCTGCTGCGGCAGCTAAAGAATTTCGAACAAAGTGCGCGATAAACGATCAGGGAACTACTCGATTGCTTGACCCTATCTTTTTAGGGGTGGAAGAATCGGTTTGCTTCGATCTGTGAGGCGTTATGCTTCGCTGAAGGTTCCCCGCAGGAGAATTGAATGGCCGCAGCCGCTCCGACCGCACCGCCCAGTAGCGCGAAGACAGAGAAACCGCGTGGCGCGCGCGGCCAGAAAGCAGTCCAACCGCTGCGCGCAGGCGAGGGCCATAGCTTCTTCTGGAGGAAGCTGCACTCGCTGACCGGGATTGTGCCGATTGGGGCGTTCCTGATCGAGCATATTGTTTCGAACTTTGAGACGTGGAACGGGCCGCTGGCCTATGCGCAGCAGGTGAAGTTTCTGAATGGGCTGCCGCTGGTGCGCGTGCTGGAATGGGTGTTCATCTTTATTCCGCTGCTGTATCACGCGCTTTATGGCGTCTATATCTGGTTGCGCGGGCGCTCGAACGTGAATGTGTATCCGTGGGCGGGTAACTGGGGCTACTTTACGCAGCGCGTAACTGGCTTCATTGCACTCTTCTACATCGGCTATCACGTGTGGACGCAGCGGTTCAGCGGCGTGCATCTGCCGACGCATCCGGGCGCGGCGTTCTGGAAGGTGCAGCATGAGCTGTCGAATCCCTGGATTCTGGCGTTTTATGTGATCGCGATGGTGGCGACATGCTGGCACTTTGCGTATGGCGTGTGGCTGTTCGCGGCGAAGTGGGGGATTACGCCGGGCAATAGCGCGCGGAAGAAGTTTGGGTATGTGTGTGCCGCGGGTGGGGCTGCACTTTGCTTTATGGGGCTGATCGCGATCTATGCGGTGGTGTGGAAGTATCCGAATGCGCCGATGGATGTGATGCCGGAGCAGCCGGCGGGGGTCGTGATGCCGGCTCCGAGTGCGCCGGCGCCGGGGTCAACGAGTCCGCAGCAGCCAGGAGTGGTGCGGTGATCGTGCATGGAGTGATGTATGGCGCGCTGGCGATCGCCGTTGCCTGCGTGTGCGTTGCGGAATGGTCGGTGATCAGGATGGCGCGGGAGGTCAATCGGCTGACGCTGCCCGGTGGAGAACGCCTGATCCGGGAAGGTATATCGCTGTGGTGGTTGCCGGGGTATAAACAGCGTCACATACGGAAGGTGTATCGGTCGCTGCAGCCTTATAGCGGTTTGCGGTGGGTGTATCCGGGGTCGCTTGTGATTGCGAGTCTGGTTATTTTGGCGGCGGTGTTGTTTGCGGCGCATGCGCAGGGCGGGGTGCAGTGATGCCATTTTCGAGCTCGGTTGGTCTCGCGGGCCTTGCGGTACTCGCCATCAGTGTTGGCGTGATGTACATCTGCACGATCAGAATGATCCGCGAGATAAACAAGGACCCTGGGCCTGAAGGACAAATACCTATGTGGTCAATGCTTCTTAGGACCACATATCTCTATCATCCGATGCAACGCTATCGCGCAAGTAACGGTAAGGATTCTTTGTACAGGTGCATGCAGATCGGCTGGCTTCTTTTTGGTATCGGACTCCTTGGTATATTTGGGAGCGATTTTGTCGGACGCGTCCCGCATTAAAAATCGGAATAGAAGGATCTCATGGCAGGAGCAACACCAAGGATCATTGTTGTGGGAGGCGGGCTGGCGGGGCTGGCGGCCGTCATCAAGATCGCCGAGGCGGGCGGTAAGGTCGATCTGTTTTCGATTGTGCCGGTGAAGCGGTCGCACTCGGTGTGCGCGCAGGGCGGGATCAACTCGGCCAAGAACCTGAAGGGCGAAGGCGACTCGACGTGGAAGCACTTTGACGACACGGTGTATGGCGGCGACTTTCTCGCCAACCAGACGCCGGTGAAGCAGATGTGCGAGATGGGGCCGGCGATCATCGATCTGCTGGACCGCATGGGCGTGCCGTTCAACCGGACGCCCGAGGGCTTGCTGGATTTTCGGCGGTTCGGTGGGACGCTGTATCACCGGACGGCGTTTGCGGGAGCGACGACAGGTCAGCAGCTCCTTTACGCGCTGGACGAGCAGGTGCGGCGCTACGAGAGCGAAGGCAAGGTGCAGAAGTACGAGGGGTGGGAGTTCCTCTCGGCTGTTCTGGACGACAAGGGGATTGCGCGTGGTATTTGCGCTTTAGATCTGCGGTCGATGGAGGTAAGGACGTTTCCGGCGGACGCGATCATTGTGTGCACGGGCGGCATTGGCGCGATCTTTGGGAAGTCGACGAACTCGGTCGTCTGCACGGGCTCGGCGCAGGCGGCGCTCTACCAGCAGGGCGCGGCATATGCGAACGGCGAGTTCATCCAGGTGCATCCGACGGCGATTCCGGGCGAGGACAAGCTGCGGCTGATGTCCGAGAGTGCGCGCGGTGAAGGCGGGCGCGTGTGGGTTCCGAAGGACAAGAACGACAAGCGCGAGGCGCGTTCTATTCCGGAATCGGACCGTTGGTACTTCTTAGAAGAGTGGTATCCGAAATACGGAAATCTCGTCCCGCGCGATGTGGCGACGCGCGCGATTCATCGCGTGGTGTACGAGTTTGGGATGGGGATCGACGGGCAGCCGATGGTGTATCTGGACCTGACGCACATCGACCGCGCGACGCTAGACAGGAAGCTCGAAGGGATTCTGGAGATCTACGAGAAGTTTGTCGGCGACGATCCGCGTGAGGTGCCGATGAAGATCTTCCCGGGCATGCATTACACGATGGGCGGCCTATGGGTGGACTTCAACCAGATGACCAACGTGCCGGGGATTTTCGCGGCGGGTGAGGCAGACTACTCGATTCATGGGGCCAATCGATTAGGTGCTAATTCTTTGCTGAGCTGCATCTATGGCGGGTTTGTGGCCGGGCCGAATGCAATGGCGTATGCGAAGAGTCTGCCGGCGCAGACGGGCGATGGTGGGCATGCAGCCGAAAAGCAGCGGCAGATGGAGATGAATGCGAAGCTGCTCAATAACCCGGGCAACGAGAACCCATTCCGCATCTGGCGCGAGCTGGGTGACACGATGACGCGGCATGCGACGATCATTCGGTACAACAAAGGGCTCGAAGAGGCCGACGCGAAGATCGTGGAGTTGCAGGAGCGCTTCCGGAACGTGAATCTGGCGGACAAGAGCCAGTGGGCGAATACCAGCTTTGCGTTTGCGCGGCAGCTTTGGAACATGCTGGAGCTGAGCCGCGTTGTAGTGCAGGGAGCGAAGCTTCGTGACGAGAGCCGCGGCGCGCACTACAAGCCGGACTTTCCAGAGCGCAACGACGAGAAGTTTTTGAAGACGACCAAGGCTTTCTTCCGCGACGGCGCACCGGCGTTTGAGTGGGAGGATGTCGACACGCAGTTTATTCCGCCGAGGCCGAGGAGATACGACGCGACCGCTTAGTTGCGGCCGCTGATCCTCTGGAGCCGAGACGATAACCCATGCGGTGGAGACCGCCATCCAAACGACTATGTTCGGACCTTATGCACTGACACGAGTGGTTTACGTCCTGCTGGTCATCGCGTTCGTAGCCGTGATGATTTACATGGTGTGGTACAACCTGCGCATCAAGCGGCGGACACGCGAGCTTGAGAGCAGCACGCATCAGCATTTCGGGACAGAGGAAGGGATAGCGGCCGGAACAGAGGCGGAGCACCAGGCGCATCTGCATCGCAAGCACTGATCTCGAATCGGGCCGCGAAGGAGGGCGAATGACACACACCGAAGAGGTCGTTGTCATTGTGTTGGTTGCTGCGGCCACGGTTGGGCGGCTGGTGTACATGGCCCGTGTGGCCGGTCTGAAGAAGAAGCGTGTGCGATGACGCCTCCGCGCTTTAGCACGACGATCGTTGGGATCGTGCTGGCGGTTGTGGCGCTGGGGTTTTATGGATTGATCGTGTTGTATGGCGCCTGGCTTGACGGCAGACGGCAGAAGATTCGGGACAAGGGAAAGCACCCGGTGACGGAAGGTTCGGGTGAGGTTCACGCAAGAGAAGACGAGGTTCAGGAGCACAGGAATGGCAGCAGGCGCGACGGCTGAAGTGACGACACCCAACCAAACGGCGACCGGCCGCACCTTCACGGTGAAGGTGAAGCGACAGGCCACACCCGACGCGTCCGCGAAGGAAGAGACGTTCGCGATTCCCTACCGCCCAGGGATGAACATCACTTCGGTGCTGGGCGAGATTGCGCTGAACCCGGTGACCGCGGATGGCAAGCAGACAACGCCGGTGAGCTATGACTCCAACTGCCTGGAAGAGATCTGCGGAAGCTGCGCCATGCGCATCAACGGCAAGGCAATGATGGCGTGCTCCGCGCTGGTGGACAAGCTGCTGGGACCGGACGGACGCGGCACGATCACACTGGAACCGCTGTCGAAGTTTCCGGTGGTGCGCGATCTCGCTGTCGACCGGAGTGTGCTGTTTGAGAATTTGAAGCGCGTGAAGGCGTGGGTGCCCATCGACGGAACGTACGATCTGGGGCCGGCGCCGCGGCAGTTTCCGCAGGTGCAGGAGCAGCGCTATCCGTTGTCGAATTGCATCTCCTGCACCATCTGCATGGAAGTGTGCCCGCAGTTCAATGATGTGACGAACTTTGTGGGTGCGGCGACGATTGCGCAGGCGAAGCTTTTCAACATGGACCCCGCGGGCGCGGTGCTCAAGGAAGAGCGGCTGCGCGCGCTGGCCGGCGACGGCGGTGTGCAAGAATGCGGCTTTGCGCAAAACTGCGTGCAGGCCTGCCCAAAGCAACTTCCCCTCACCGAGGCGATCAGCGATATCGGCCGCGATGCGTTCGTACAGCAGGTGAAGGATCTTTTCCGCCGCTGAGCGGGAAACAAGCTTTACACAACAGCGAGAATTCGCGGAGAATGGCGACAGCTTCCATCAACAGCACAACGGGTTTGAATGAAGAGCCGTCTCGAATACTTTCTCTGGGCGTTGTCACGTTCCGCGAAGACGGACAACAGCTGTCCGGCCTGCCAATCCGCTGATACGCGGCTCATCCGGCGCAAGTACTTGGTGACGGCTCTGCGCGAGTGTCCGCAATGTGGGCTGCGCTTTCGCACTCCAAAAGACGACAAGAAGTCTGCGGAGGAGTTCTATCGCGAAGAAGTATACAAGCAGGGATTCACGACCGACCTGCCTTCCGATCGCGAGTTAGAGAAGATGCTCGCCACTCGATTTGCTGGCACTGAGAAGGATTTCTCCCTCTACATCGATATACTCGCGGCTGCTGGCCTCCCCAGCGGCGCTCGGATTCTGGACTTCGGCAGCTCATGGGGTTACGGAAGCTGGCAGATGCGTGAAGCGGGCTTCGATGTGTATTCCTACGAACTGGGACGCAACCGCGATCGGTACGCGAAAGAGAAGTTAGGCTGCAAAGGCGTATCAGATCTGCGAAGTCTCGACGGCACCATCGACTGTTTCTTCTCCGCCCATGTCATTGAGCATCTCCCAGATCCATATGCGCTGTTTGAAGAAGCGGTCCGCTTATTGCGTCCCGGAGGGATGTTCGTCTGTTTCTGCCCCAACGGAGCACAGCAGCGAGAGTTGCGAGACCCCAAGGGCTACCACGCGAACTGGAACATGGTTCACCCGCTCCTGCTCACACCGGACTTCATGCTGAAGGCGGCCAGGAAATACGGCTTCAGCGAAAGTTCCGCATTCTCCACGCCCGCAACAGCGGAGGAAGTACGCGATATGAATGGGAATGGTTTAGGTGGGGATGAGCTGCTGCTGATTGCCCGCTGAAGGACTTCCCGGAAAACGCAGACTCAGCTTCTGATCTCACTCATCTTCCGTGCGGTCGATGTCAGAACAGGGGCACGTCCTAAATCCTCTGCCAGGAGGAACGGCTTAGATGGTAACCATTTTCTATTGCAGAGGATTTAGGCCGGCCTGTCGCTGGGGGCAATTACTTCGTAAACTCGCTGCTGCCGGGATTCTTGGTTTCGTTGTCGTGGATGCGGTTCTGTGCACGCTTGGCAGATTCCATCGCCTCGTGATCCAAACGACTACGTGGAGATTCGCCTGCGTTGGTGGCGTTCCCGCCGGTGGATTCGATCGCTTCGTGGGAAGGTCTTGCTCCGGTTTTGGTGGAATCCAAGCCACTTGCCATTTGTTCACCTCTCAGGAGCTTAAGATGGATGAACGCTAGATGGGGTTGCCGACGACGTCCCGTGCTGCGCCGCTATGGTACGGTGGGAGACAAGTGCGCTATGTCGTGCGCACAATTGCGTTTATGCGGAGCAGCCAAACACGATGACAACGGAACGGCTGCGCGACCGCTTGGCCGACTGGTATTCGCGCGTCATCGTGGTGTTTGCGGCGGCGTTCGCTGCACAACAATACACAATTCAGGTGCCGCAATATCTGGACCTGCGCAAGTTCGCGCTGGGGCAGGAGCGCATGCCATTTCAGGCGCGCGAGTTGATGCGATATCCACTGCTCTGGGCTGGGAACTCGAGCTTTCTGCAACGGCATACTGCGGGCCGTGCGGGGATGAACTCGCCAGAGCGGCTGGTGATCATGCTGACGTCCTTCGTCGCGCTCCTGCTGAGCATTTGGGCCGCGCAGAAGATCGACCGCATGTACTGGCCGAAGGCGCGAGTGCCGCTGTTACCCTTTGCCATTCTGATCGTTGTGTTCTTTTTTGATCTTGACCTGGGCGTTTCGTACAGCTTTCCCTATGACGTCCCGGCAATGATGTTTCTTGGCTGGGGCCTCTATCTGGTCCTGACGGACCGGTTCTGGTGGCTGCTGCCGTTGTTTGCAGCCGCCACATGGAATCGGGAGACGACAGTGTTTCTAATTCTCGCGCGTGCGGCGGTGGCGCTGGGGCGTGAGGGACGGTGGCGCCTCCGTGCGGTGAAGATGCGAGACGTGATCGAGATTGCGGTACTGTGCGTCGTATGGGTCTTGATCACAGGATTTCTGCACCACAGATACGCCGCGAATCCGACGGAGGCTGGATCGCGCATCATGACGAATCTGCGAGACCTTGCGCATCCGGTTCTGTGGCCCGGCATTCTGTGCGGATCAGCATTTCTGATGCCTTGGATCTACTGGCGCAGGGATCTGATCTCTGCGCCGCGTTTGCGCGCCTGCGTCCTTCTGCTGCCGTTTTGGGTGCTTATTCTGACGTGCTTTGGACAGCTGTTGGAGGTGAGAATCTACGGCGACATCGCCGTCTTTATCGCCGTATGCTCTGCGTCGATTCTGCGCGCGGAGTTCAGCCGGGATCGAGGGAATGGAATTCGAGAGGAGAACGTTGCTGCTTCCTGAAGAATTGAAAGACGCGATCGTGATCGATGGACATGCGGATACGCCGCAACGGTTCGTCGATGAGGGATGGGATTTCGATGCCGCGCTGGGTGACGGTCATCTGAACCTGGAGGCGGCGCGGCATGGCGGACTGTCGGCAGAGTTCTTTGCAATCTGGGTGCAGCCGGATGAGTGGCGCGGAAGATATGCATACCGCACATTGCAGCTGATCGACGGCGTGCATGAGCAACTGCGAAGACATCCACACGAACTGGCGCTGGGGTTGTGCGCTCGCGACGTGAGGCGTGCGCACGCGGAAGGAAGATTCTGCATACTGCTTGGGATCGAGGGCGGGCACTCGATTGAAAACAGCTTGGCGCTGCTGCGGATCTATCACCGGCTGGGCGTGCGATACATGACGCTGACCTGGGCGAACTCCAATGAGTGGGCCGACAGTTCCGGCGACATGGATGATGCGCGCGTGGCGCATCATAACGGGCTCACACATTTCGGCCGCGAAGTTGTGCGCGAGATGAATCGGTTGGGAATGATGGTCGACGTGAGTCACGTCTCAGACAAGACGTTCTGGGACGTGATGGAGACGACACGTGCGCCGGTCATCGCGTCGCATTCGAGTGCAAGAGCGTTGGCGAGCGCTCCGCGGAATCTGACAGATGAACAGTTGCGAGCCGTGACGACCTGCGACGGGATTGTGATGGTGAACTTCTATTCGTCGTTTGTGGATGACGCGTGGAGGGAGATGTGGAGCGCGAGCTCGGCGGAACGGGAAGATCTGACCGAAGCCGCATCTGCGGAATACCGCAAACGCGGTGAGCCAGTTCCCTACTCCGTTGCGCTGAAAATTGACCGCGAGTATTTCGCCGCGCGTGCGGCAACGATGAAGCGGCCATCGCTTGAGCGCGTCGTGGATCACATTGATCATGTAGCGAAGATCGCGGGAATCGATCATGTGGGGATCGGCACAGATTTTGATGGATTCGGCATCCTGCCGGAAGGGCTGCAGAGCGCGGCGGACCTGCCGAAGATCTATGCGGCGCTGACGACGCGCGGTTACACCGGCGCGCAGATGCGCAAGATTCTCGGCGAGAATCTGCTGCGCGTCATGGACGCGGTGCAAGGAAATACCACGTAGCGAATTACTTCAAGGCGAGAATTTCCATGCGCTCGATGCGAAGATCGTCGGCGTTGGCGAAGAGCTCAGGGGCTTTGGCCTTGAGCGCCTTGGCAATCTCGCCATTGAGATGTGCGTCGCGTCCGGCCTCGTCGTTGAAGGTATCGAAGACACCGTACATGCCCGGCCCCATCTTTACGCCATACCATGTAACGGTTTGAGGCTCGTTGTTCGCGAGTGTTGCACCCTGCTTGAGAAATGTTTCCACTTCCGCCTCTTTGCCGGGCTTCGCTTTCAGCATCACCCACAGTGCCTGTTTTGCCATCAGTCTCTCCTGCCGATGAGATGCGCGACGCCGGTTCGGTGTTTTGCAGGGCGCGCATCGAAAGAGTAGCCTGTTAGCTGGATGAATGTGTTGCGAATTTCCCTGAGAGTGGTGGGCGTGGCAGCGCTGACAGTATGCGGATTCGCCGGCGCGGCGGCCGCGCAATCGAGTTCAACGGCGCAGCTTCCTGATGCTCCTTCAACCACGGCGGGCGATGTTCCTGCCGCTGTGCCGACCGGGCCGACGGTGGTCTTCGATACGTCGATGGGCCGGATGACGTGCAAGCTGTTCAGCAAAGAAGCGCCCAATACGGTGAATAACTTCATCGGGCTGGCGACGGGCACGAAGACGTGGACCGATCCTGTGACGCAGCAGAAGGTCACGGGCAAGCCGTTTTATGACGGCACGACGTTTCATCGCGTGATTCCGCAGTTCATGATCCAGGGCGGCGACCGGCTGGGCACAGGCGCAGGCGACGCGGGCTATTTCATCGACGACGAAATCTCCCCCGCGCTGCGGTTCGATGTGCCAGGACGGCTGGCGATGGCCAACGCCGGGCCGAACACCAACGGATCGCAGTTCTTCATCACCGAAGTGCCGGTGCCGCAGCTCAATGGCAAACACACCATCTTCGGGCAGTGCGATGCGCATTCGGTGCTGGTTGAGGCGTCGATTGCGCGCGTCGAGCGCGACTCCCAGGACAAGCCGATTACGCCGGTCGTGTTGAACAAAGTGACGATTGTCCCGGAGGGTCAGCCGATTCCTCCGGAGCCAGCACAAAATGCGCCTGCGGCAGCGGCACCGGTCAGCGCATCTCAGAGTCATTGAGAATTCGGTACGATGGCTCAGTAAGAGTCGACGACAACAGAGAGTTTCAAGAAGGAGAAGTGATGGCCACAACTGCGGTATTCAAGACATCCGAGGGCACGATTAAGTGCAAGCTGTTTGAGCAGGAAGCACCTGAGACGGTGAAGAATTTCATCGGCCTTGCGGAAGGGACGAAAGATTGGAATTCGCGCTCCAAGAAAGGGCCGAAGCTGTATGACGGAACAATCTTTCATCGCGTCATTCCCGATTTCATGATCCAAGGTGGCGATCCCGAAGGCAACGGCATGGGCGGACCTGGCTACAAGTTCGCTGACGAAACAAAGGGCTCGCCACACCACTTCAAGCAGCCGGGCAAGCTGGCGATGGCGAATGCCGGGCCAAACACGAATGGATCGCAGTTCTTCATCACGGTGACAGACACGAGCTGGCTCACGGGCAAGCACACGATCTTCGGTGAGGTGACCGAGGGTTATGACGTCGTCGAGAAGATCAGCAAGGTGCCCCGCGACTCGATGGACCGGCCGAAGAAGCCGGTCGTGCTGGAGAGCGTGACAATCGAGCGAAGCTAAAACGCAGCGATGGCTTGAAGAGGGGCTCGTGCTGCGGCGCGGCCCTTCTCTTTTGCGATCAAGCGTTGGCAGGAATGGCGGCGCGGCGGCGACCTCGGAACCACTCGATCATGGGACGCTCGATGAGGCGATAGACGAGGTCGCCGGCGACGGTCGCAACGATAATGGCAGCCATGAGCGCTAGCGGCAGAATGTACGGCCCGCGGCCTCCGAAGCGAGCAAACAAGATGCCGACGACAGGCACGACAAAGCCGTGGACGAGATAGATGGAATAAGAGGCGTCGCCGATTTCGAGCAGCCACCTCGGCGCGCGTGCGCCGAAGGGCGATTCGAGTGCGACCGCAGCGGTGACAACAGCGAGCGCGGGAACGCCCCAGAGGATGCCTCCCCAGAGGACAGCGAGGGGTGGGTTCCAAAGAAGCAGTGGGACAAAGCCAGCGATCCCGAGAAGAATCGCGAGAGATCCGGGGATTTTGCGGGCCCGTGGAATCGATGTGGCGAGCAGCATACCGAAAAGAAATTCGAGCTGCATGGTGTTGGCATAGAAGTGCAGCGTGCCGTGGCGCTCAACGAACGGAATCGTCCGCGCGAAGGCCAGCAGGATGAGCACCGGCGCGAGCACGGGCAGGCGCGGTAGACGTGTGGCCAGCACGATGGCGAAGAGGACGTAAAAGAACATTTCGAAGATGAGCGTCCAGCCGACGGCGAGGACAGAGCCGTAGGCGCCTATGGGCGAGCGTGTGGGAAAGAAGAGATAAGACCCGAGCACATGCCACCAGCGGCCGAGCCCGACAACGGCGATGGTTGGCGCGGCGAAAAGCGCGAGCACCTTGGCGGTGGACGCGAGCCAGTACATGGGTGCGATGCGCTCCGCGCGGCGAGCGAAGAACGTGCGCGCGGGATGCGCGGAACCGAGCAGCGGCGCGGTGGAGATAATCATGACGAAGCCGCTGATGACGAAGAAGATGTCGACACCGGTGACGCCGTTGTTCCAAATGCTGAAGTCACGAGGGTCGCGGAGGTGAAGGAGCGTGGTTGCGTGGCGGACCACGACCATCTCCGCGGCGATGGCGCGGAGAACCTGAATGAGGCGATAGGTTTTGTGTGCGGTGGGGCCTTGTTGTAGCTCGGTGACGCGCGCAGCGGGTTGCAGCGCGAGGGTGTCGCTGGACTGGGCAGGCATCGATGAGCCAGTGTAGTCCAGCGAGGCCGAACGTTCGGTTAGAAAAAGGCCCGCTCCAGAAGCGGCCTTTCTGCTTTTGCGGCGCCGAGTTAAGCGACACCGATGACGGTGCAGAGTTCCTTGACCGCGTCGGCAGACTTGTTCAGAGCAGTCTGTTCCTCGGGCGTGAGCTTGATCTCGATGATCTGTTCAAGGCCTTTAGCACCGAGCTTGCACGGAACGCCGACGTAGAGGCCGTTGATGCCGTACTCGCCCTGGAGGTACGCAGCGCAGGGAAGGATTTTTTTCTTGTCCTTTAGGATGGCTTCGACCATCTCGACGGCGGCAGCTGACGGCGCGTAGTAAGCGGAGCCGGTCTTGAGGTGCTTGACGATCTCGGCGCCGCCGTCGGCCGTGCGCGTTTCGAGCTCCTTGATGCGCGCGGGCTCGATGAGCTCGGTGATGGGGATGCCGGCCACCGTGGAGTAGCGCGAGAGCGGCACCATGGTGTCGCCGTGGCCGCCGAGCACGAAGGCTGTGACGTTCTCGACCGAGACGTTCAGCTCCTCGGCGATGAAGGTGCGGAAGCGTGCGGAGTCCAGCACGCCGGCCATGCCGATGACGCGCTCGCGGGGCAGCTTGGCCTGCTTGAATGCGGTCTGCGCCATGGCGTCGAGCGGGTTTGAGACGATGATGAGGATGGCGTTGGGCGAGGCGGCGACGGCCTTCGAGACCACATCGGACATGATCTTGAAGTTGGTGTTGAGGAGGTCGTCGCGGCTCATACCGGGCTTGCGGGCGATGCCGGCGGTGATGACGACGATGTCGGAGTTGGCCGTGTCGGCATAGTCGTTGGTGCCGGTGATCTGACAGTCGCGCTTCTCGATGGGCATGGCTTCGAGGAGGTCGAGCCCCTTGCCCTGCGGCACGCCTTCGATGACGTCGATGAGAACGACGTCAGCGAGTTCCTTCGCGGCGATCCAGTGAGCGGCGGTCGCGCCTACGTTGCCGGCGCCTACGATTGTGACTTTTTTACGCATGTATCCAGGTCCTTCAGGGTGGTGTTTCGAGACGCCTTCCATGATATCTGTCGAAAGCGGTGAGCGTCGCGTATGTGCGATGAACGGACGGCTTGGGCAAATTGCTGGCATGCTGGATGTATGTGCGGGCGATATCTTCGGCGGAGCGACAAGCAGCGGATTGCGGAGGCGTTTCATTTGGGGAGGCTGCCGGAGAATTTCGTGCTGCCGCCGGACTACAACGTGGCGCCGACGACCTTTCAACCGGTGATCCGACTGAACCGCGATACGGGCGAGCGCGAAGTCGTGATGATGCGGTGGGGGCTGATTCCCTACTTCGCGAAGTCAGCCGATGAGTTCAAAGGTTTTTCGACGATCAATGCGCGTGCGGAGAACCTTCAGGAGCGGGCGCTGTGGCGAAGGCCGTTTGAGAAGCGGCGCTGCCTGGTGCCGGCGGATGGGTTCTATGAGTGGCAGAAGATCGACAAGAAGACGAAGCGGCCGTTTGTCTACACGCTGAACAACGGCAAGCCATTTGCCTTCGCTGGGCTGTGGGATGCTTGGAAGGATCCACGTAATGGAGAGTGGCTTCTGACGTTCGCGATCATCACCACAATTGCGAATGAGCTGGCGGCGGAGGTGCATGACCGTATGCCGGTGATTCTGCATCCGCGCGATTATGACCGCTGGCTCGAGCGCGGTGAGGCTTCGCATCTGCCGGTGGATCTGCTGCGGCCGTATGAGTCTGGCGAGATGAACGCGGCGCCTTGTAATCCGGCAGTGGGTGACACCAAGAACAACGGGCCCGAGCTTTTGCAATGCCCGAACCCGCCTGAACAGATTGATTTGTTGAACAGCCTGTAGCCGTCAGCCCATGTTTTCGATCATGCGGGTGGCGAACTCGCTGGTCTTGACCTTGGTGGCGCCCTGCATCTGGCGCTCGAAGTCGTAGGTGACGTACTTCTGCTGGATGGTCTTCTCCATTGAGTTCTCAATGAGGCGGGCGGCTTCGTGCCAGCCGAGGAAGTCGAACATCATGACGCCGGAGAGCATGACGGAGCCGGGGTTGATGACGTCCTTGTCGGCGTATTTGGGTGCGGTGCCGTGGGTGGCCTCGAAGACGGCGAAGCCGTCACCGATGTTGGCGCCGGGGGCAATGCCGAGGCCGCCGACCTGCGCGGCTGCGGCGTCGGAGATGTAGTCGCCGTTGAGGTTGGTGGTGGCGAGGATGGAGTAGTCGCTGGGGCGGATGATGATCTGCTGGAAGATCGAATCCGCGATGCGGTCGTTGACGAGAATCTTCTTTTTCCACTGGCCGTTGCCGTGCGTTTTACCGATGGCGGCGACAACGTCCTTCACCTCCTGGACGACGGAGTCGGCGAACTCCTTCGATGCGAACTCGATGCCCGGTTCGACCAGCGCGGCGTTCTCTTCGGGCGTGAGATTCGGGTTGGTCTCGAGGTTGCCAAGGATCCAGCTTTCGCGCTCGGTCACGGTCTGGTCGCGGAACTCCTGCGTAGCGACTTCGTAGCCCCACTCGCGGAAAGCGCCCTCGGTGAACTTCTGAATGTTGCCCTTGTGAACGAGCGTGACGACCTTGCGGCCGTCGTCAATGGCGCGCTGGATGGCGGCGCGGACGAGGCGCTTGGAGCCGGTGATGGAGATCGGCTTGACGCCGACGCCGGAGTCGGCGCGGATCTTCTTCTTGGTGCCCTGGAGCATCTCGTTGTTGACGAAGAAAATGAACTTCTCGGCTTCGGGGGTGCCCTCACGGAACTCGATGCCGGCGTAGATATCCTCCGTATTCTCCCGGAAGATGACGACGTCGAGCTTCTCGGGGTGCTTCACGGGGCTGGGCACGCCGGCGTAGTACTTGACCGGGCGGACGCACTGGTAAAGGTCCATCAGCTGGCGCAGCGCGACGTTGAGCGAGCGGATGCCGCCGCCGACAGGCGTGGTGAGCGGCCCCTTGATGGAGACGCGGAAGTCAACCGTGGCCTTGACCGTGTCGTCGGGCAGCCAGTTCTTTGTCTGGCGGAAGGCCTTTTCGCCGGCGAGGACCTCGAACCAGGCGACCTTGCGCTTGCCGCCGTAGGCCTTCTCGACCGCGGCGTCAAAGACGCGCTGCGAGGCCTTCCAGATATCGCGGCCGGTGCCGTCGCCTTCGATGAAGGGGATGATCGGGTTATCGGGAACGGTGTACTTGCCGTCGGCGTACTGGATGGCCTTGCCGTCGGCGGGGACGGCGATGCCGTTGTAGCTGGTCTGCATGAGCTGGCTCCTCGGGAAAATCGGGGATTTGGCCAAGCTAACAAACGCGCGCGAGGGCTGGCAACGCAGGCGGCCCGATAAACGCGCGGCTGGCCGCAGTGCCGTACTCACAAAAGAAAACCGCCTCTGCATCGAGGCGGTTTCACTTTCCGGTCGGTCTAATCTAGCGCGAAAACAGTCTGCGACGCGCAATCCCCGCAGCACCCAGAAGGCTCGTTCCGAGCAGCGCCAGGCTCGATGGCTCAGGCGTCGCTGTGACCGTGCTTGCCCCAACAAGCAGGCCAGTCGGTCCCGTTCCAGTCGGGCTTTCTGATCCGCCGCCGTTCGTAATGTCGAAGGTCAGCGTGTACATGCCCGGCCCAAGGTCATCGAAAGAGAACGGTGTGGCTGTGGTGAAGGAGTCGGCGTACGTATTTGAGAATGTGCTGCCCGATCCGGTCAGCGAGACCGTTCCCGCGTTATCGGAAGCAAACTCCCCTGACAGGTCGGATGTCGACGACAGAGTGAACTGGACCGTATAGATATACGCACCATTCGCGACATAGTCATTGTTTCCGCCGGTCGTGTTGATCCAGATTGCCCCTGGAATACTGGCTGTCCAGGCGCCGTTCGGCGTTGCAACGTTCTTTGCAGCACCGTTATACCCGTCGGCCCCGTCCACGTTGTACGCAGCCGATCCCGAGTTAAGATTTAAGTCGTCTGCCATAGCAACAACCGGTGCTGCAGCAATGGCCAGAAGAACGAGAGCCTGGTAGACCCGCATGGAATACCCCCGAGGAAACAACCTTATGCCCAAGTATGATGTCAATTCCCCATCCGTCTGGACAAAAACCTTGGTAACCAAACGATCTACACAAAGGTAACCAAGCGTTTGGTGACCATTGATTGATGGTCGCAATAGAGGCAGAACCAGGTGCAGAGAGATCGGACTTCCGTTGTGGCCGGATAATCCCTATGCGTCCGTCCGAGACAACCACTTTGGCCGGCGTCGCCTTTAGGTCGAAAGAGGCTGACTTCCTGGCGTCGACAGAATCTACAGGGCGGGCGTGGCGAACCGATTTTCGCGGGGAAATGGGACACGCGGCGCGCTTGCGCTGCGCCGCGCTAAGACTCTAAGCGGCGTGCAGTGTGGCTTCCGCACGCAGCCAGTCCACCTCAGGCGAACCGAAAGGGCGGCCGCGCTCAACCCAGAACTGCTCCGCGAGCCGTGAAATCTCTTCATAGGTCGGGACATGCCTGTCGACGACTGGGCCGGCGGGCGGGTCGCCGGCAGATGCCGCTGCCGCCTTCCTGGTCTGCGCCTTGCGGGTCGTGGGCTTCTTCTCAGCGGATGTGGGGGACTTGCGTGTAGCCATGAAGCGTGCCTCCAATCGGGGGATTTTGGGGTAACTCTATGGTAACGTGCGACGGCTCGAAAAACCAAGAAAAATTGGCCAAATGCCACACTTCCCGGGCGAAAACGCGGAAGAGGCCGGTATGGCCTCTTCCTTTGGATGCGGGATCGACGCGATCTAGAACTGACCCCAGAGAAGCTGGTTATAGACATCGTGGTGGAACTGAACCTCGCAGCCCTTGACGATGGTTCCCAGCAGGCGTGGGCAGCGATCAGCCGATCCCTGCTTTAGATCGGCATAGCGTGCCTTGACGTCCGCTCCCAGAAGCTCGGTCGTCCAATCGGCTTTGCGGAAGTCCTCAATCGCCGTGTAGATGTTGTCGGGCAGGTAGCGCTCCGCCTGGCGAAGATTCGGGATCTGCGCGATCTTGCCCGTGAGGCCGGTCTTGAACACCGAGAGCAGCACCATGTAGGGATTGGCATCCGGGCTGACCGACCGAACCTCGACGCGCGCCGACTTCTCGTTGCCGATCGGAATCCGCACCATCGAGCCGCGATCCACCGCCGACGCCTTGATCTGGTTCGGCGCCTCAAAGTGCGGGTCCAGTCGGCGATAGGCATTGACGCTCGCATTGAGCAGAAGGCAGAGATCGTTGCCCGCCGAAAGAATGCGATCCACGAACTCCCACGCGAACGGCGAGATTTTCTCCAGGCCGTTCGGATCCCAGAAAAGATTCTTGCCGTCCTTGGTGACCGACACATTCGTGTGCATGCCGGATCCGTTCACGCCCGTTACCGGCTTGGGCAGGAAGCTCGCCGTCATTCCCATCTGCGTCGCCACCTGGCGGCAGATCAGCTTGTACAGCTGAATCTGGTCTGCCGCCGCGATCGCATCGCCGTAGCTGTAATTGATCTCAAACTGCGAAGGCGCAACTTCGGGGTGGTCCTTCTCGTTCTCGAAGCCCATCGATCGCTGCACTTCGGCGGTCAAATCGATGAATTCGCGCAGCGGATCGCCGGGCAGCGAGTGATAGTACCCGCCCTGGTTGACGTACTCGAACTTGCCGGTCTCATGGTACCTGCGCTCCGCGTCGATGCCGTCGAACAGGAAGCCTTCGATCTCGTTCGCCGCGTTGAGCGTGTACCCGTTCTTCTCGAACTGCTCGTTGGCGAAGCTCTTGAGGAGACCGCGAACGTCGCCGGAGTAGGGCGATCCGTTCTTGTCGATCACCTCGCCGAAGACCAGCACCTTGCCGGGTCCGAAGACATCGGCAGGCGCATAGTAAAAGGCGCTCCAGTCCAGTCCGAGACGAAGATCGCTCTCCCGCTGCGCCGTAAAGCCGCGAATCGACGATCCGTCGAAGGTGAGATTGTCAAAGCTCTTGATCAAAAACTTCTTGTCGTAGTCGAGCATGTGCAGCCGGCCTTCGAGATCGGAGAAGAGCACGGTCACAGCCTTCACACCCTTGGTGTCTGTGAGCCACTTCATACGCTCTTCCTGCAGCTTGTCGATAGAGACGCGCTTGCGGCGCTGCTCTTTTGCTTTGAGATTGAGCTCCTCCAGCTCCTCATACGACAGCTCAAGAAAATTGCGGTATTCGCTCGACATAGCACTCCTTGCGGCAGTCCTGGCTGCCTGAAGATTTGGGTGGGGTGGGATCCGTTGCGGTCGTCCGGGCGTTGTGCGCCGGAATCCGGCCACATCTAAAAAGTAGCAGAAAGATCGGTCAAGTACCACGACAGATTCCGAGGGCACGGTATCGCGCCACGTGTCGGCGCAGCAGATGATCCGCCCCCGATGATTTTCACCGCAGCCGGCATTCTTCCGGCGGCGCAGCATGTGATAATTTCCCTTGGAGCGAACTCGCTTTCGCTACCTCGCCGGGCGGCCAAAATCTGGCAAGCGGATACACACCTGGAGGAACATTCATTGGGCAAGGACATGGTCCCCAAGCGCCTTTTTTTCACCAAGGGCGTTGGCAAACATAAGGAGCGGTTGACCAGCTTCGAATTGGCGCTTCGCGACGCCGGCATCGCAGCGCAGAATCTGGTGCGCGTTTCATCCATCTTTCCGCCACAGTGCAAGCTGATTACGCGCAAAGAAGGGCTGAAGTACTTGAACCCCGGCGAGGTCGTCTTCGCCGTGGTCGCCGAGAATTCCACGCGTGAGCCGCACCGGTTGGTCGTGAGTTCGATTGGCGTGGCGATTCCGACGGATAAGAACACCTACGGCTATCTCAGCGAACATCATAGTTTCGGCGAGACCGAGGAGCAGGCCGGCGACTACGCCGAGGAGCTTGCAGCCGAAATGCTCGCCACCACGCTCGACGTCGAGTTCGATCCCGACAAGAGCTGGGACGAAAAAAAGGAAATCTACCGGATGTCGGACAAGATCGTCCGCACGGCGAACGTGACACAGTCTGCGGTCGGCGATAAGCACGGCCGGTGGACGACAACGATTGCCGCGGCGATTCTGATCTTCGAAGATAAGTAACGGCAGCGCACCGGAGTGGAGAAGGCGCTGGTTTTATACCAGCGCCTTTCGCATGGTAGCTGATTCAGGCAGAGTTGGCGGGATTGAGGAGTTGGCGATGGCGGAAGGTTCGACTCGCGTTGCGTTGATTCAGATGTCGTGTGAGGCCTCGATCGAGGCCAACCTCGCCAAAGCCGTGGCGCGCGTGCGCGACGCCGCCGGGAATGGGGCTCGCCTCATCTGCTTGCCGGAATTATTTCGAGCTCAATACTTCTGCCAGCGCGAGGACCACGCCCTCTTCGACATCGCCGAATCGATTCCCGGTCCTTCGACAAAGGCGCTGAGTGAGGCCGTCCGCGAGCACAAGCTCGTCGTCATCGCCAGCCTCTTCGAGCGGCGCGCGCCGGGCCTCTACCACAACACGGCCGCAGTGCTCGACTACGCCGGCGACGCCAAAAAAGATACCGTCGTCGCGCTCTATCGCAAGATGCACATCCCCGACGATCCGCTCTACTACGAAAAGTTTTACTTCACTCCGGGCGATCTCGGTTTTCGAGCCCAGAAGACATCCGCCGGTCCCATCGGCACGCTCGTCTGTTGGGATCAATGGTATCCGGAGGGCGCACGCATCACCGCTCTGCAGGGCGCGCAGACGCTCTTCTTCCCCACCGCCATCGGCTGGCATCCGAGTGAAAAGGCCGAGTTCGGCGAACGCCAGTACGACGCCTGGCAGACCATCCAGCGCGCGCACGCCATCGCCAACGGCGTCTTCGTCTGCGCCGTGAACCGCGTGGGACACGAGCATGGCGAGGTGCAGCTTCCCAATGGCACGCTGCTCAAGGGTCCCGAAGGCGCAGGCCTGGAGTTCTGGGGCGGCAGCTTCGTCGCCGACCCTTTCGGCCGCATCCTTACCAAAGCTTCGCACGACAAGGAAGAGATCCTCTACGCCGAGCTCGATGCCAAAGAGGTCGAAGTGACCCGGCAGCACTGGCCCTTCCTGCGCGATCGCCGGATCGACGCATACGGCGGGATTACCAGCCGGTTCCTCGATTGAAGCGCGACGCAACGGCGGTGTGCCGGCTCAGTGCGGCGCTTTTGAATCGCTAGCCTTTGAGTTGCTCGCGCCGAGAGCTTTGCCGACATCGCGGACGGTCGTTCCCAGCGCGCGCCTGGTGTGGAGATAGCTCTTCTGCAGCGCATTCCCTGTCTTGCCTGAAGCGAGCGCAAGTGCAGCGTCGGTGTTCCCTCCGCTCCCCGCAATCGCCTCTCCTGTCGAATAGCTGATCGCGATGATGCCCTGGGCCGGATGGCGCCCGGCGTTGAACCACGCGATGTCGTCGGGCGGCAGCGCATTGAGTCTCGCGATAGGCTCCGGAGGAAAATCCGTGTGGGCCATCTTCTCTTCCAGCGGCCACGCCGTTGATGCCACGAAGTCCGATCCGTTCATCAGATGATCGAGCTCACCGAGATTGATGACCTGGCTTGTCCTCATCGGCTTCATCGCCTCGCAGCGGTCCGCGCCGCAGCCGTGATTGCAGAGCGACTTCGCGAGATACGCCGCATGCTTACCGGGCGAGATCCATATCTTCGCGCCGCCTTCCTCGGCACCTAACGCCGAGGCCCGTGCGATCTGGCTGACATCGCACACCGTGTTCTCGTGGGCCGCGGCGAACCAGTAGACGGCCGTCCACTTTGCCGCGCTCAGGTCGGGACTCGAAGCCTCGACCAGCACGGCTACATGCTCTGCGTCCAACGCGTGGCCATGCGCTCCGCAATCGGTGGCCCACAGATCGTAGAAATGAATCTCCGCCATCGGCGCCGTCGCTCCCGCGATCTTCACAGGAAAGACCTGCCCGTACACCGTTCCGTTTTCTGCCTCAGGAGTGGGTCGCAGCAGGTCAGGCTCGAACGTTGCCGGCAGCCCTGCGCAGTCATGTTGGCCGATGAAGAAGTGCGGCGCGAATTGCTCCAGAAGAGACTGTTCGACGCTGTCGCTAATCCCATCCTTGTCGGAGTCAACCTGCTGCATGCTTTGCCCGGCAACTGCCAGTGAGCGAAGAAGAAGCAACACCACACACAACCGGCCGCAAGAGCCCATCGAGCGATTGTCTCACTGCTAATCTCCTTGCTCGACCGCCGCCTCGGCGCGAGGTCCGGTTTTTCCAAGAGCCACTTCCAAATGTGAAACAATTTCCAAACGACCTTCGTCCCGTGTATAAAGCTGTCGCCCGATGAATCTGCTTTGCGCCGCTTCCAACGTCGGCGCACCTGCAGCAGCTCGGGAAAAGACCCTGCCGGAGCGTACCGAACGTGAACATCGAGATTCGCCGCGTTGTCGTGGCCTTTGCTGCCTTCTTTGTCATGTCGGCGGCGGGCCTTGCGCAAAGAGAACCCCTGAAACCAAGCGCGACCGGCGCCGTTCCGCCGCGCACCTGGGTCGACAAGGACACCGGCCATCGCGTCTGGCGCATGACCGATGAGCCCGGCTCCTCCGGCTTTTACTTCAACATCAACGCCTACACGCCCGACCTCAAGACGATGGTCTACACCGCGCCCGACGGCATTCACGGCCTCGACCTCGCCACGAAGAAGACGTGGCTCATCGTGCCCAATCCGCCGCGCCCCGCCGATGAAAACGGCCAGCAGTTCCGCTTCGGCGGCGTGCACGCCATCATCGTCGGCCACAAGACCAACTCCGTCTTCTTCAGCAAGGCCGATCCCGAGACGCACGTCATCACGCTGTACAAAGCCGATGTCTACACCAAGCAGGTCACCAAGCTCGTCGATCTGCCCCGCGGTCTCAACGTCGCCACCATCAACGCCGACGAGACCCTCGGCGCCGGCACCATGGACGATCATCCCAACGAGCAGGCCCAGTACGGACAGAACCGCGTCAATCCGCGCGGGCAGACCGGACCGCTCGTCCAGCCGCTCAACAAGGGCCAGATGATGGAGCGCCGCCTCGCCGCGCACATTCCGCTCACGCTCTACACCATCAATCTCCAGACCGGCAAGCTCTTCCCGCTGCTGCATTCCACCGACTGGATCAATCACCTGCTCTTCTCGCCCACCGACCCCACGCTGCTCATGTACTGCCACGAAGGTCCCTGGCAGAAGGTCGACCGCATCTGGATGATCCACACCGACGGCACCCACAACACGCTCATCCATCACCGCCGCATCGCCATGGAGATCGCCGGGCACGAGTTCTGGGGACTCGACGGCCGCACCATCTGGTACGACTGGCAGCCCATTAAAGGCCAGGACTTCTATCTCGCCGGCTACGATCTCGAAAACGGCCGCCGCACCGCCTTTCACATGGAACGCAACGACTGGTCCATCCACTTCAACCTCACCCGCGACCTCAGCCTCTTCTGCGGCGACGGCGGCGATCCCGGCCAGGTCGCGCACGCGCCCAACGGCGAGTGGATCGAGCTCTTCCATCCGCACCTCATCCCCACCGACGGCGCGCTCAACAGCCCCGACTTCTTCCAGCCCGGCTACTTCACCGCCGAGCACCTCGTCAACATGGCCTGGCATGACTACCATCTCGAACCCAACGTCCGCTTCTCTCCCGACGCGAAGATGGTCTTCTTCACCAGCAACATGTTCGGCCCGGCCTACGTTCTCGGCGTCGAGGTAGACAAGGCCGTCAACCCCAAACCGGATGAGGTCGTCTCCACGCCGGAGCTCGCGAAGAAGTACAACCCGCGCACTCCGGTGGACACAGGCAAGCGGCCCGACTAGCGACTTACAGGGCGGCCAGCGCGCTCTGCGACAATAGCTTTGAATGTCGCAATCGCAAAATGCTCAGTACCGCATGCCCGCCGAATGGGCGCCGCATGCCGCCACGTGGATCGCCTGGCCGCACAACCCTGAAGACTGGCCCGGCAAGTTCCAACCCATCCCCTGGGTCTACTGCGAGATCGTGCGCCGGCTCTCAAGCGTCGAAGACGTTCACATCCTCGTGAACGACGCCGCCGCCGAAAAGCGCGCCTTCGGCCTGCTCAAGCGTCAGGGCGCCAACCTCGCGCGGCTGCACTTTCATCCCTGGCGCACCGACCGCGTCTGGCTGCGCGACTCCGGCCCCATCTTCGTAAAGGACGCGCAGGGCAACTCCGCCATCACCAACTGGAAGTTCAACGCCTGGGCCAAGTACGACAACTGGCGCAACGACGACCTGATTCCCGAGCACATCGCGAAGCTCTACAACCTGCAGACCCTCGAACCGCGCGTGACGCTCGCCGACGGTACAGCCCATCGCCTCGTCCTCGAAGGCGGCAGCATCGACACCAACGGCGCCGGCCTTCTGCTCACCACCGAAGAGTGCCTGCTCAGCGAGGTGCAGCAACGCAACCCCGGCGTCAGCAAGGAACAGCTCGAGCAAGCCTTCCACGACTATCTTGGCATCGAAAAAGTCCTCTGGCTCAATCGCGGATGCGCCGGCGACGACACGCACGGCCACGTCGACGACGTCGCCCGCTTCGTCCCCGGGTCCGATGAAACCGGCAATACGATCCTCACCGCCATCGAAGAGAACACCGCCGACGAAAATCACCTCCCGCTCGCCGAAAATCTCGAGCGCCTGCACGCGGCCCGCAATCTCCACGGCAAACCATTCGACATCAAAACGCTGCCTATGCCCGCGCCCGCCCTCTTCGAGGGCCAGCGCCTTCCCGCCAGCTACGCGAACTTCTACATCGCCAACGGACTCGTACTTGTGCCGACCTTCAACGACCCGAACGACCGCATCGCCTTGACCACCATCGCCGGCTGTTTCCCGGATCGCGTCGTAACCGGCATTCACTGCACAGACTTCATCTGGGGCCTGGGCGCGCTGCACTGCATGACTCAGCAGGAGCCCGCGTAGCCGTCCAGATCGCAATCACTCCAAGGTCCGTTGCCAAACTTGAGACCCCTCCGTTTGCACAGCCGCGAACTCGCTAGACTTCGGTCTATGGCGCGGTCTTCTCGATTCAAAGTTGCAGCCGGCGTGTTGGGCATCGCCGGCATTGGCGCGCTCATCGGCTGCCAGGTTCCCGTCACGCCGTGGCCCGGATCCAGCTCCGCCACCAGCGGCGCCGCCATCGAAACCCACTACTCGCCGGACGAAAACCTCGAGCACTACGATCTTTCCCTGCTCCGCTCCGCGCACAAGAGCATCGACCTCTGCGGCTTCAGCTTCACCGACCAAGCCGTCGGCGCAGCAATCGAAAGCGCCGCCCGCCGCGGCGTCCACGTCCGCGTCTACCTGGACCGCAGCCAGTCCGACGACGAGCTCGACCGCGCCGCCAAACACGATGCGCAGCCGAAACCCACCGGCCGCAAACACGATGTGGAGTTCGCCGACGGATTCTTTTCAGATGATGCCATCGAGCCCGGCCGTACCGACGAGGCCGTCATCACCCAGCTCGCCGCCACGCCCAACGTCGAAGTGAAGATCAAGCGCTCCCGCGTGCTCATGCACCTGAAGTCCTACGCCGTCGACGGCCAGACCCTGCGCTCCGGCAGCGCCAACTTCTCGCCCAGCGCGCTCAAACGCCAGGATAACGATCTCGTCGTGACCAAAGACGCAGGCAGCGTGCGGCGCTTCGAGCTGGACTTCGATCAACTCTGGTCGCGCCCTGACAACCAGCGCCTCGAGCCTCAATCCTGATCGCAATTCGCTCAGTGCACGTAGGGGGTGCCCCACGTCTCGCTCTTGAGACGTGGGTTCGCAGGATGCCTAATCATGCGCCACTCTAACAGTCGTCCAGAATCCCCTTCGACAGATACCGCTCCGCTGAATCCGGCACCACGGTCACCACGCGCCTGTCCGGCCCCAGCTCCCGCGCTACCTCGAGCGCGGCAAACACATTCGCTCCCGAGCTTGACCCAGCCAGCACGCCTTCCTCGCGCGCCAGCCGCCGCACTATCTCAAATGCCTCGTCGTCGCTCACCATGACGATGCGGTCCGTCACGCTGCGATCAAAGTTCGCCGGAATAAACGACACGCCGATTCCCTCCACCCGATGATGCCCCGGCACGCCGCCCTGAAGAATGCTTCCCTGCGTCTCAACCGCTACTGTCAGCACCTTCGGCGCTCGCTTCTTGAGACACCGCGCCACACCTGTAAACGTTCCCGCCGATCCCACCCCGATCACCACCGCATCGATGCGGCCTTCCATCTGCTCCCAGATCTCTTCCGCCGTCGTCTGCTCGTGAAAGTCCGCGTTGGCCGGATTCTCAAACTGCATCGCTGCAAAGGCTCCCGGTGTTTGCTCCTCAAACTCGAGCGCGCGCTTGATCGCTCCGCTCATCATCTCGGCCTCGGGCGTGCGTTCCACCTCCGCGCCCAGCCCGCGCATCAAGATGCACTTCTCTTCGGCAAATCCCTCCGGCACAAACAGCTTCACGCGATAGCCGCGCTGCACGCCGATCAGCGCCAGCCCCACGCCCGTATTGCCCGCCGTCGCCTCCACGATCGTCCCGCCCGGCTCGAGCTCTCCGCGCCGCTCCGCATCCAGCACAATGCCCAGCGCCGCACGGTCCTTGATGCTTCCGCCCGGATTCATCGTCTCCAGCTTCGCCCACACCTCAGCCGAATCCGCGCCCGCTACCTTCGCCAGCCGAACCATGGGTGTGTGCCCCACCAATTGAGTGATGTCTGTCCCAATCCGCACGCTGCCCGCCGCTCTCCTACTTCCCTTGCGTCCCCGATGCGCCTGTCCCACCCGCGCCGGCAACCTTCGGAAAATATCCTGAGCGCGTCCTCACCTGCAACCCGTGGTACCCCTTTTCCTTGGCCTCCACGTGAATCGTCCTGTAACCGCCCAGTTCCGGCGACTTCGTCGACCGATACTCAATCGTGTATTGCGACCGAATATCCTGTGCGACTTCGTGCGTAATCCCGTCCACCTCTTTCAGCGATCGCGGAAAGTACGCCAGGCCGCCTGTCTGCTCCGCCAGCTCCTCGAGCACCTCGCGCGAATGCCTCGCCTCCGAGTGGCTGACGTCCTCACCAAACAGCAGCCCGATGCAATAGATCTGCGGCCCATCCAAATCCTGCACCCGCCGGATCGTCTGCTCCAGCGTCGCGCTCGACGCATTGTCATCGCCGTCCGTCACGATCAGCAGGACCTGTTTCGAGCGCTTCGCATTCTTCGCCAGATAGTCCGCCGACGCGATTACCGCGTCATACAGCGCCGTCCCTCCGCTCGACTTGATATACGCCAGCCCCTGTTGCAGCTTCTCAATCGAGTTCGTGAAGTCCTGGTCGATGTATGCCTCCGAGCTGAAGTCCACCAGGAACGCCTCGTCCTGAGGATTCGACAGCCGCACCAGATCCAGCGACGCCGCATCCACCGCCGCGCGCTTGTCATACATCGACCCCGAGCTGTCGATCAAAATTCCCATCGACACCGGCACATCCTCATGCCGGAACCCGATGATCGTCTGCGGCACCCCGTCCTCATACACATGGAACGCGCTCTCCGGCAGGTCCATCACCGGCTCGCCGCGGTCGTCGATCACCGACGCATTCAGCCGCACCTCATACGCGTTCGCGCGCATGGTGTACTGCCCATTTTCTTTCGTGATCTCGCCCGCCGTCTGCGGACCCGTCGGCTCCGGCACCATCTTCCGGTCCGCATCCGGCGACGGGACCGGATCGCTGTCCACCGTCAACGGCTGCTGCGCCTGCGGCGGCTTCGTCTGCGCCGCACTCTGTTGCGGAACCGCCCTCACCCACGCCCCGCATACCATCGCGCAGGCAATCAGCCACCATCCGCTACTGCGTCGGCGCATAGTACCCCTCGCGGCTGTGCACCGTCAGCGGAGGCAGCCCCGAAGGCTCCATCAGCTTCACTCGCAGCTTCCTCCACTGCCCATCCCGCCGCGTGTCCGTCGGCGTATAGCCAATCACGTATTCGTTGCGCAGCTCTTCGCTGATCCGCTGCGCGATATCGGTCAAATCCTGCATATCCATTACACGGAACATCCGGCCGCCGGTCGACTCCGAAATCTCATTCAGCAGCGTCGGTCCGTTCACCTCTTCCTCCGTCGGTGCATACGCGTCGAAGATGCCAATCGAATAAATCTGCACCTCGGTCTCGCGCACCACTCTCTCCAGCTCGCCTTCCGTATACCGGCTCCGGTTGTCGCCGCCATCGGAGATCACCAGCAGCGCCCTGCGTTCGTACTTTGCCTGCCGCAGCTTATTCACACCCAGGTAGATCGCATCAATCAGCGCCGTCCGGTTCTCCGGCCTCAGCATCACCATACGTGCTTCGACGTCTTCCACATCACTTGTGTAATCCACCAAAATTGCCGGCCGGTCATTGAACCCTACGACGAAAAATTCGTCCTGCGGATTACACGTACGCAAAAACGCCGTCAGCGCGTTCCTCGCCCGCAAAAATTTCGAGGTCATGCTCCCGCTCAGATCAAAAATGATTCCAATCGAAAGCGGCGCATCTTCGGTCGCAAAGCTCTTGATCGTCTGCAGATTGTTGTCGTCGTAAACCTCAAAATTCTCTTTTTCCAGTCCCGTCACCAGGCGATTCATCGGGTCCGTCACCGTCAGCGGCACCAGCACCAGGTTCACATTCACGCGTATCTCCGCATTGGGCATGCTGGTCGCCTTCGCGCCGACGTCATGGCCCGTTATCAGTGGCCGCGCATCCTTCGGCTCCGTCGACACCGCCGGTGTCGGCGTCTTCACATCGCCCAGCGGATTCTCCTGGGCCCACCCTCCTGCGCCTGCCAGCCATCCCGCCACGAGCATCAACAAGGCGGCCCACTTCACATATCCGCCGCGCCACCCACTACGTTCCACCCGGCCCAACTCCGCGCACTGCATACGGCACCTCTGCTCCGCACGCCTTGTCCCCTGAACCCATGGCGGGGAGCCCTGCGCTAACAACTATCGCACCGCGCAGCCCTCTTCACCAACTCCGTCTTTTCTCGACGCACGACCAACCCCTCGTCATCTTCGCCTACTTCAAAGCCCGTCACCCGAGCGGAACGTCCGCGCCGCCAATTCGGCGCACGCGGCGCACAAACTCCGCAGCCGCCAAATGCGACCGGCCTCGCGGCTTCTTCCGCCAAAATTCACGACGAAAATCGCACAAACGGCCCCTTGCACCGCAGAATCTCTCTCCGTCCACAAACCAAATTGACCCTTTCGCATTCATAATGCTCTAATTCGCCAGTCTCCTCTCAAAAGGAGTCAACCCAGCACCACCCAGCGGTCCCCAGCAGACCGAAAACCTAGTTTTTCCCCCTTTGCACGTCTTCAGGAGGACACCTGTTCATGCATCTCGGCGCACCCGCGGCTCTGCTTCTCGCCTTTCAGGACTACTCTCCAGCCGCCACCACCGTCTCCTCTAACGACATCCTCTGGCTCTGGATAGCCATCGGCATCGGAGTGCTTGCCCTCGTCGCCGCGCTCGTCATCGCCCGCATCGTGCTCGCTGCGGAGACCGGCACCGAAAGCATGCAAGCCATCTCCAATGCCATCCGCGAGGGGGCCGAGGCCTTCCTCGCCCGCCAGTACCGCACCATCGCCATTATCGCCATCGTACTGGCCGTGATTCTCTTCATCGGCTACCACGCCTCCGCGCGCACCGCGCCCTACGCGCTCCGCACCGTCATCAGCTTCCTCGTCGGCGCGCTCTGCTCCGGGATCGCCGGCTATACCGGCATGTACGTCGCCATCCGCACCAACATCCGCGCCGCTGCCGCCGCCCGCAACTCCTTCAATAAAGCTCTTCAGACCGCGTTGCGCGGAGGCGCCATCACCGGCCTCGTCGTCGTTGCGCTCGCCCTGCTCGGCATCAGCATCCTCTTCCTTATCTACGGCGGCGCCAACAACGCCGTTGCCGTCGTCGACCAGCTCGTCGGCTTCGGCTTCGGAGCCTCCCTCGTCGCCCTCTTCGCCCAGCTCGGCGGTGGCATCTACACCAAGGCCGCTGACGTCGGCGCTGATCTCGTCGGCAAGGTCGAAGCCGGCATCCCTGAAGACGATCCCCGCAACCCCGCCGTCATCGCCGATCTGGTCGGCGACAACGTCGGCGACTGTGCCGGCCGTGGCGCCGACATCTTCGAGTCCACCGCCGCCGAAACCGTCGGCGCCATGATTCTCGGCGCCGCCCTCTATCCGGTATTCGGAATTCGCGGCATCCTCTTCCCGCTCATCATCCACGCCATCAATCTCATCGCCTCCACCATCGGCGTCGCCGTCGTCCGCAGCAAGGAAACCGGCGATCCCATGCGCGCGCTCAACCGCGGCTTCTACGTCACCGCCATCCTTGCGCTCGGCGGCTTCGCCGTCGTCGTCTGGAATCTGCTCACCGGTCCCGGCGTCCAGCCTGCATGGTTCTTCGGTTGCGGCGTCGTCGGTCTCGTCACAGCGTTCCTCTTCGTCTGGATCACGCAGTACTACACCGAAACCCGCTATCGTCCCGTGCGCTCCATCGCCGACGCCTCGCTCACCGGCCCGGCCACCAACATCATCAGCGGCCTCGCTGTCGGCATGGAGACGCCCGCCCTGCCGGTCATCGTCATCTGCGGCGCACTTCTGCTCAGCTACTACTTCGGCATCCGCGGCCTCGATGGCTACCCCGGCATCTCGGACTATGAGAAGGGCATCTACGGCACGGCGATTGCGACGATGGGCATGCTGGCAACCGCGGCCTACATCCTCGCAATGGACACCTTCGGTCCCATCACGGACAACGCGGGCGGCATCATCGAGATGTCCCACCAGCCCGACAACGTCCGCGAGCGCACCGACAAGCTCGACGCCGCAGGCAACACCACCAAGGCGCTCACCAAGGGCTACGCCATTGGTTCCGCCGCGCTGGCCGCCTTCCTGCTCTTCTCCGCCTACCTTGAAGAGGTCCGCACCATCGTCGTCCACAAGGTCGAGCTCGCCGGCGCTGCCGGCTACATGCCCCACGGGTGGTCGTTCACCAACATCAACCTCGCGGAGGTTCCGGTCTTCGCCGGCGCTCTGCTCGGCGCCATGCTCGTCTTCCTCTTCTCCTCGCTGGCCATCCGTGCCGTCGGCCGCGCCGCCCAGAAGGTCGTGCAGGACGTCCGCGACCAGTTCCGTGAGAACCCCGGCATCATGGAAGGCACAACCAAGCCCAACTACGCTCGCTGCGTCTCCATCGTCACCGGCGCCGCGCTGCGCGAGATGGTCATTCCCGGCCTTCTGGTCGTTCTTATGCCGGTCGCCGTCGGCCTCATCTTCCGCAACTTCTCTGCCAGCTTCGGCACCAGCGCCGTCGCGCTCACTCCTGGCCAGATGGCGAACGTTCCCATGATCAACGGAAGTCCGGTCAACCTCGGCGGTGCCACCGCCGTCGCCGGTCTGCTCATGGTCGGCACCATCGCCGGCATCCTCATGGCCATGCTGATGAACAACGGCGGCGGCGCCTGGGACAACGCCAAGAAGCTGATCGAAACCGGCCTGCACGGCGGCAAGCGTTCCGACGCCCACAAGGCCGCGGTCGTCGGCGACACCGTCGGCGACCCCTTCAAGGACACCGCCGGCCCCAGCCTGCACGTCCTCATCAAACTCCTGGCGACGATCACCCTCGTCCTCGCCCCGTTGTTCCTGTAGCCGAATCCACAATCCTGGGCGCCATGCACAATCTGGGTGGCTCACCCTTTCGCAGCTTCATCGCGAAAGGGTGGGTTATCGCGCGCAAAAGCCAGCGACCGTTTTCCTCCGATCCTTCCGTCAAACGCTTGACAAGCCCCATAAAATAAATCTAGGAGCAACACCGCCCGGCCCAGGCCGGGTTCGCTCTTTAACAATCCGGTCGACGCACCCGAGTCCACCGCTAAAGTCTCCCGATGGAAGACTTTGCACAAAAAAAGGGGGGAGGGGGTACCCACCGGCCAGCCAAAAAATCCCGGAACTTCCACGCTCCTCTCGGGTATTCTTCTTCGGTCCACCCAGCAGAAGATTTCCACATCGGAGAAAAATTCCATGAGCTCCGTCCGCATCCTCGCCGGGACCCGCAAAGGCGCCTTCGTCCTCACCTCTGACGGCAAGCGCAAGGACTGGAAGATCTCCGGCCCGCACTTCACCGGTTGGGAGATCTACCACCTCAAGGGCTCGCCCGCCGACCCCAACCGCATTTACGCCTCGCAGTCCTCCAGTTGGTTTGGCCAGCAGGTGCAGCGCTCCGACGACGGCGGCGAAACCTGGAACCCCGTCAGCGCCAAGTTCGAGTACGACGGCGTCCCCGGCACGCACCAGTGGTACGACGGCACCCCCCACCCCTGGGAGTTCAAGCGCGTCTGGCACCTCGAACCTTCGCTGACTGACCCTGACACGGTCTTCGCCGGAGCCGAGGACGCCGCGCTCTTCACGTCCACCGACGGCGGCAACAACTGGACCGAGCTCCCGGGCCTGCGGACCAACGCCACCGCCGCCGGATGGATGCCCGGAGCCGGCGGCATGTGCCTGCACACGATCATTCTCGATCCAACCAACCCGGATCGAATCGTGATTGCGATCTCGGCCGCGGGAGCGTTCCGAAGCGATGATGGCGGCAAGAGCTGGAAGCCGATCAACAAGGGTCTCAGCTCGAAGTTTCTGCCGAATCCGACAGCCGAAGTTGGTCACTGCGTGCACCACATTGCGATGAACTCGAAGACGCCAAAGACGCTCTTCATGCAGAAACATTGGGATGTGATGCGCTCCGACGACGCCGGCGACCAGTGGACGAAGATCTCCGGAAATCTGCCGACGGACTTCGGCTTCGCCATCGACGTGCATGCGCATGAGCCCGAGACGGTCTACGTCGTGCCCATCAAGTCCGACTCCGAGCACTTCCCGCTTGACGGCAAGCTGCAGGTCTTCCGTTCAAAGTCCGGAGGAAACGAGTGGGAGCCGCTCACCAAGGGCCTTCCGCAGCAGGATTGCTACGTGAACGTGCTGCGCGATGCGATGGCGGTCGACGCGCTGGATGACTGCGGCATCTACTTCGGCACCACCGGCGGCCAGATCTACTGCTCACCCGACGCCGGCGACAGCTGGACGGCAATCACCGAGCATCTTCCACCGGTGCTCTCGATCGAAGTGCAGACGCTCGCATGAGTTTCGAGCATGCAAAGCATCGCATTCGCGTTGAGCTTCCGGCGCCGCTGCTGCGGCATGTGAAGATCACCGCGGGTCATGAAGTTGCCCTCGAAGTCGCCGCGCCCGTAACGACGCGGCGCGTGCTCGATGCGCTCGAAGCCTTGCACCCCACGCTGTGCGGAACGATTCGCGATCAGACGACGCTGGAACGGCGCGCGTTCATTCGCTTCTTCGCGTGCAATGAAGATATCTCGTTCGCTCCGCCGGACGATCCTTTGCCCGAAGCCGTGATCGCTGGGCGCGAGCCGCTCATCGTTCTTGGAGCCATCGCAGGCGGCTGAAGCGCCACGCGCAATGGGTCTCCTTCTCCGTACAATGAAGAGATGGCTCGTCTGTTTCCGTTCCGCGCACTTCGTTACGATCCCACCTGCGTCAACATGGCCGATGTCGTCACGCAGCCCTACGACAAGATCGACAAGGCGATGCAGGATCGCTACTACAATCTGAGCCCTTACAATTTGGTGCGCGTTGTGCTGGGCAAACATCAGCCGGAGGACGACGACGAGCATAACGTCTACACGCGCGCAGCCGAGACGCTGAAGAAGTGGCGTGCCGAACACATCCTGCGCGAAGAGTCCACGCCCGCGATCTACGGCTACTCACAGACCTACACGGTGCCCGGCACCGGAGGAAACACCGGCGTCAAGGCGGAGATTCGCGAGCGGCGCGGCTTCATCGCGCTCGGACAGCTCTATGATTACGCCGACAAGGTTGTCTATCGTCACGAGCAGACGTTTCCGAAGCACAAGTCAGATCGGCTCGCTCTCTTTAAGGCCACGCGGGCGTACTGCGAGCAGATTTACATGCTGTACTCCGACCCGACATTTGCCGCGGAGCATGCAATCTTCGATACACCTCCGCCGACGGTAGGCGATTCGGCCACGGTCTCTCACGTTTCACGCACGCCGGATCTGGAGATCGTCGACGAATACCACGTCGTTCACAGGCTGTGGATGGTCACCGACGCACGTTTCATCCAGCGGGTGCTGGATGCGATGAAGGACAAGTGGCTGCTGATCGCCGATGGACACCATCGCTATGAGACCTCGGTGGCGTATATGCACGAGCGCGCCGATGAGCAGCATATCGATGCGAAGGCGCCGCCGAAGATGACTCCCGATGGGCTGCCGCAGCCTGCGTTTCCCGAACAGGCGATGATGATGACCTTCGTGAACATGGATGCGCCGGGCATTACGATTCTGCCCACGCATCGTGTCGTCTCAGGACTTGAGAACTTCAAGATCAAGGAATTTGCAGAACGCGCGAAACAGTACTTTGACGTGGATGAGCTGCCGGCTGGCCTTACGCCGGCAGAGTTGCTGGCGAGATTGAATGCGACGCATGGAATCGCTTTCGTTGCGGCGGCGCGCGAAGGTAACCTCCTGTTGACACCAAAGGCGGAAGCGACTGCGCCGTTGTTGAAGAATCTTTCGCCGCGGCAGGCGCAACTGGACGTGACGCAGCTGCATAAGATCGTGATTGAGAAATTGCTGGGGATGGACGAGGAAAAAGTCCGCAAAGGCGAGAACATACGCTACTATCGCGAGGCGGGTGAATCGGTGGAGCGGGTGATGAGTGGAAAGGCCGACGTGGCATTTCTGATCAAGCCGGTGACGCTGGAACAGATGAAGGACATCTCGCTGAACCTCGAGGTCATGCCGCAGAAGTCGACCGATTTTTATCCGAAGCTGCTGTCGGGCCTGGCGATGTATACCCTGCAATAGCAAAAGCAAATCATTGTTGGGGAGAGGTCAGTATGGCGAACCTCGTCCAGACGACTCCGTTCATGCATGTGCCGATCGAACAGCTTGAGTCAGCTGTGCGATTTTTCGAACAGGTGCTCGGCTTCAACTCGCACACGCGTATGCGCGATTATGCCTATATGGAGCGGGATGGATGCGCCATCCGAATCTGGGGACGCGCAGACGCAGCCGATGCTCCACGCGGGCAGAGGAACTTTCGATACTACTTCGACGTGCGCGATGTGGATGCACTCTATGAAGAGCTCAAGCCACAGCTCGATCAGTTGCCCGATGGCCACGTTCACGGACCCGCAGACAAGACGTACCACCAACGCGAGCTTTTGGTGCTCGCGCCGGACGGTGATCTTGTGTGCTTTGGGCAGAGGTTGTGAACGCGGCATCGTAAGCTCATTGCATGGCAATTGAGGACGTGACCCTTGAGGGTGATCATGTAAGGCTGGAGCCGCTAGAGCGGCGGTATGCGGCGGCGCTGGCCAAGGCTTCGGCCGCGGACACTTCGTTGTATCAGTGGAGCATCGTTCCGGTGGGACGCGGAGCTGTGGAGAGTTACATCGACACGGCGCTGGCGTGGAGAGAGGCAGGCACGGCACTGCCGTTCGTGACGGTGCGGAAGGCCGACGAGGCTGTGATTGGGTCGACGCGGTTTTTCGAGCTGGAGCGATGGGCGTGGCCGGAGGGATCGGCGCACTGCGGCAAGCATGTGTTCGATACGGGCGAGATTGGCTACACGTGGCTGACGGCTTCGGCGATTCGGACGGCCGCGAATACCGAGGCGAAGCTGTTGATACTGACGCATGCGTTCGAGACGTGGAAGATGTGCAGCGTGCATCTATGCACGGATGAGCGAAACGAGCGCTCGGCGAATGCGATTCTGCGGATTGGAGCGAAGTTCGAGGGCGTGCTGCGCGCGCACAGGATGGCCGCGGACTTTACGCCGCGGAATACGAAACGGTTTTCGATTGTGGCGGAGGAGTGGCCTCAGGTAAAACGCGGGCTAGAGCAAAAGCTCGCCGCGTATTAAGCCGCGTATTAACAGGTTAGAAAGTGATTCTCAGGAAGTGCCAAATTCGAGAGCATAGGTCACGATGTTGAGAATCGCTGCCACGAACCACTTGTTTGACCGAAATCCCGCTGCAAATCCCGCGGCCGCGCCTGAGAACGCCAACACGCCAAATGCAAGTCCCGGATGAGAAACGAATGGTCCCCAAAGTCGGACCCTGGCGGGCTCATGTACCCGGGACATATAGCCGACAACACACCAGTTCACCAGCACCGTATAGAGACTGAACAGACCTGCGGAGACCGACCAGGAAGCCGAAGAGAATCTCTGCGGCCGAGGACTCATCGCGAGATGCCTTCGATTGGGGAGCTGGCGCTGGCGTAGAGCTTTTTGGGCATGCGGCCGGCGAGGAAGGCTTCGCGGCCGGCTTCGACGGCCTTCTTCATGGCGGAGGCCATGAGGATGGGGTTCCTGGCGCCGGCGATGGCGGTGTTGAGGAGGACGGCGTCGAAGCCGAGCTCCATGGCGAGGGCGGCGTCGGAGGCGGTGCCGAGTCCGGCGTCGACGACGAGTGGGACCTCGGTGATGAGCTCACGCATGGTGCGCAGCGTGTAGGTGTCGGCTATGCCGATGCCGGTGCCGATGGGCGCACCGAGAGGCATGACCGCGGCGGCGCCAACGTCGATTAGGCGCTTGGCGAAGACGATGTCGCCGGTGGTGTAGGGCAGGACGGTAAAGCCTTCGTTGACGAGGACGCGGGTGGCTTCAACGGTGGCCTGGACGTCGGGGTAGAGGGTGGGCTGGTCGCCGATGACCTCGATCTTGACCCAGTCGGAGAGGCCGACCTCGCGGGCGAGTCGGGCGGCGCGGATGGCTTCCTCGGCGGTGTAGCAGCCGGCGGTATTGGGCATGAGGAAGAAGCGCGCAGGGTCGATGAAGTCGAGGAGGGATTCCCTGGAGCGATCGAGATTGACGCGGCGGACGGCGACGGTGACCATCTCGGCGCCGGAGGCTTCGATCGCGGCGGCGGTTTCGGGGCCATCCTTGTACTTGCCGGTGCCGACGATGAGGCGGGAGCGGAAGCGGCGGCCGGCGATGATGAGGTCGTCTGCGGTGGTGGTGGTCTCTACGGTATCGAGGAGGGCTTCGCGCATGGCTTCATTTTAGGCTGGGCGAGAAGCGAGGTGCGAGATGCGAAGGCACAAAGGGCCCGCCTCTTCGATCCATCCGAGGCGAGCCCTTTTGCGGTGAACTGTTGAGATTGACCTGAGGCATCCGTGCTGGATGGGCCTCGGCAGGAGATTCTGAAGATTGCCAGAACTGCCAGGTCTAGAGCGCGGATGCTCTAAGCCTCAGTCACCTCACGTGTTGTGTTGCAACTGGTACTGTCAGATTTCATAGGCTGGATCATCCTCCTTTCCCGTGTAAGGACAGTTTAATCGATGGTTCGTTGCGAGTAAAGTGTCCGCTGGCAGCGGCCGCGTGCTGCGAGGCGCATCTCACTCTCAAGAGTTCAGAGTAAAAAAGGAGTTTGAATGAAGCCCGCGACTGTGATTGGAATTGTTCTTATTCTTCTGGGGATCGTCGGATTTGCCGTCGGGGGCTTCAGCTTCCATCACGAAAAGAAGGACGTCAACCTGGGACCGCTGCAGGTCTCGCATGAGAAAAAGGAGACTGTTCCGATACCGCCGATCCTGAGCGCCATTGCACTAGTGGGTGGCATCGGTCTGGTCATCGTTGGCGCGAAGAGCCGGTAACAGGGCGGGGCTGGCCTATTTCAGATAGGCGCGGACGAGATCGATCAGCTCCTCGCCCAGCTCGGGTGACATGGGGCGGGCGCCGATGTGCAGGCGGATGTGGTCCTCGAGGATCTCAGCCATCAGGCTGTTGATGCCGCCTTTGACGGCGGCGAGGAGCATCAGCACGTCCGTGCAGTCGCGGCTTTCCTGCAGACTGCGCTCAACGGTCTCCATCTGACCGTGAATGCGCTTGGCACGATTGATGAGCTTGGCACGTTCGCGATCGATTTCCACTGCATCCTCCGTGGCGATTTTAATGAAATGTTTATACCCTACCGGGGTATACTACATTAGATAGATAAGAACGCCGATGTGCGGAAAGGAGGAGACTGCCATGAAGAAGCTGACCAACCGCTGGACATCCCCAGCAGAAGACCCCTCATTGCTTCCGCAATTCAGCCGCATGCACTTGACTCGAAGCTTCGTTGAGACGGGAGACGAGCGCTGCCCGATTGCGGGCATCTGGTCGCGGATGGAGAACGAGGCGACCACCGATGACGGTGAATTAACCCGGCCCGCCCTGTGGAAGCTATTACCATGGCGGGCCTTTTCCTTCGGGCTTTGTTGGGCGAGTTCGCACGCTTGAGAATGCAGGTTCCCTCCGGGGAGTGACAGAAAGAAAAGCAAGAACAGAATGATGCGCCTGGCCACGAAACTGACGCTGAGCCTCTCTCTGTGTGCGGGCATGATGGCGCATGCGCAGACGGATCCGGGCGCTAGCCAGCGAGCGGCTGAAACAGCGCCGCCGGTGACGATGTTTTCGCATCCCGACAACCAGCGATGGCTGCTGGCGGGACAGGCGAACATTATCTTCCAGGCGCACCCGGGATTTCATTCGCCGTACTCGGGTCCAAACTCGCTGCTGGCGCGTGGAGAGTACAAGACATCGCTGGTTGGGACGGTGCTTACAGGTTTTGAGCTTTGGAAGAATCCGCGCTTCGACACGGATGCGATCTTCGATCTGGAGTCGTCGGGTGGGCGTGGGATCTCGGAGGCGCTGGGGCTGGCCGGGTTTACGAACCTGGATGTGGTGCGCAACCCGCAGCTTGGACCGGTGCCGTATGTGGCGCGAGCGGAGATTCACCAGACGATCGGGCTGAGCTCGAAGATGGTCGAGCAGCAACGCACGCCGTTCTCGCTGGCGCCGAAGGTTCCGGAGCGGAGATTCGACCTGCGGGTGGGCAAGATGAGCCTGCCCGATATCTTCGACCAGAATGGCCCGGGGTCCGATTCGCACCTGCAATTTCTAAACTGGACGGTGGACAACGACGGAGCGTACGACTACGCGGCCGATACGCGCGGCTATACGTACGCGGCGGTGCTCGAGTACGACGACGGCCTCCTTTCGGCGCGCTATGGCATGGCGTTGATGCCGACTGTGGCGAATGGCATCAACATGCAGTCAAGTTTGCGGAAGGCGCGAGGCGATAACTACGAGGTCGACTTCTTGCGCGGGCCGCTGACGCGATGGCTCGATCCGAAGCGGCAGGGCGCGATACGAGTGCTGGGTTTTGTGAATCACGCCAACATGGGCGACTACCGCGAGCAGAACATCAAGGCGCTCGCGGAGCGGGCAAACGGCGATCCGACGGCGACCCCGGTGATCACCGACCATCCCTTCGCGACGACCGTGAAGTATGGTGTCGGCCTGAACTTCGAGCAGGAGCTCCCGGCGGACGTGCGCGTGTTCGGGCGATTCGGATGGAACGAGGGCCAGCACGAGAGCTATGTCTATACGGAGGTCGATCAGACGTTCGAGTTGGGCGGCGATTTGGCGGGAAATCGGTGGTCGCGCCCGGGCGACAGAGTCGGTCTGGTCGTCGTGACAAATGCGATCAAGCGCGACCACCAGGAGTATCTGGCGTTGGGCGGGCTGGGATTCCTGTTGGGGGATGGGCGGCTGAATTATGGGCGCGAGGACATCCTGGAGAGCTACTACACAGCGCATAACTGGCGTGGATTGTTCAGCTCGCTGGATTTTCAGTACATTGCGCACCCCGGCTACAACCGGGACCGCGGGCCAGTCGCGGTGTTCAGCGTACGAACGCATGTGGATTTTTAGTCAACGAGTCATCATTCGGAGCTCCTGTGCTGCGAGATGTATATAGGACTTCTTCAGTCTGTATTATGAGAGGGAATGTCTTCTGCAACCCTTCGCCTCTTTCGAAAGACCCATTTGTACTTTGGTCTGTTTATCTCGCCGGCTCTGTTGTTTTTTGCGTTTACGGGCGCTGTCCAGACGTTGAGCTTGCATGAGTCTTCGGCAAACTACAGGCCGCCGGCTTTCCTGGCGAAGCTGGGGCAGCTTCACAAGAAGCAGACCACGGTGGTGCCTGTTCGGAAGCCGCAGGAGAGCTCGGCGAATCATGATGCCGGCACCGCTGGCGGCCGTACTCACGGCGGTCACATGAATCCGCCGGCTGCGGCGCCGCAGCCGGCCGTGACTTTAGCGGAGAAACAAAAGCAGCACCTGCCGCTGAAGATCTTTTTTCTGGTCGTGGCGCTGGGACTTTTCAGTTCGACGCTGACAGGGATCTACATGTCATACAAATACGACCGGAACAAAGCGCTGGTGACGGCGGTGCTGATCGCGGGGGTGGTTACGCCGTTCGTGCTGCTGAAGCTCTGACTGCATGCATTGCAAACATCACAGAATTTCGGGGTAGACTCGCTTCAACAGGCTCCCATCCCCCCGTTTTGAGAGAGACCCATGAACACGAAATTCTGGACCAGTCTTGAAGCCCGCATCGCGCCGTATAACCTGCTCGCGCATCCGTTCTACCAGGCGTGGTCCCGCGGTGAGCTGACGCGCGAGGACCTGCGCGCCTACGCGGCGGAATACTGGCATCACGTTTCGGCGTTCCCGACGTATTTGAGCGCTCTGCACAGCCGCCTTCCCGATGGCGAGCTGCGGCGCGAGGTGCTGCGCAATCTGGCCGAAGAGGAAGGGACGGACAGCCCGACGGCGCGCCCGCACTCCGACCTGTGGATGGACTTTGCGACCGGCATGGGAGCGACGCGCGCCGAGGTGGAACGGCATACGGTTCAGCCGGAGATGGCGGCGTTGCTTGCGACGTTCCGCTCGGCGATGCAGGAGCCGAAGCCCGCGGCGGCAATGGCTGCGCTGTATGCGTATGAGTCGAAGGTGCCGCAGATTGCGATGACGAAGGCAGAGGGATTGAAGAATCATTATTCCGCCGATGCGGCGACGGCGAAGTACTTCACGTTGCACGAGACGGCCGATGTGGCCCATGCGGCGGTATGGCGCGAGCTGATCGATGCGGAGCTGGCGCAGGATCCGGCGATGGCCGATGCCGTGCTCGATTCGGCGGAGCGGGCGGCGCGCGCGCTATGGGTGGCTTTGGATGGCGTGGAACGCGAGCGGCGGTCGCGGCGATCGTAAGAACTTTCTTTGGAAATAGCAACAAAGCACAAGGGCTACCCCGAAGGGTAGCCCTTGATGATTCATGCTGCGGTTAGCGACGTCCGCCGCCGCCGTGACCGCCACCACCACCGTGGAAGCCGCCACCGCCGGAGAAGTGTGCTCCGCCGCCGCTAAAGCCACGGCCGCCGCCGCTGAATCCCCGAGCGCCGCCACTGAACCCGCGAGCACCGCCGCCAGCAAAGGCATGACCGCCGCCAACGTAACCGCGAGCGCCGCCAGCATAGCCACGGGCTCCGCCTACGTAACCGCGACCGCCCACATAACCGCGTCCTGCATAGCCGCCGCGATATCCGGCGACGCCGCGTCCGTAGCCACCGCGGCCCCAACCCCAGACGCCGTGGTTCCAGCCCCAGCCGCGATAGCCCCAACCGTACCAGGGACCGACGCCGATGAAGAGGCCGTCAGTGAACCAGCCCGGGCCGTAGTATCCGTAAGGGGCGCAGGCGTAGGGATAGTAGTTGTAGTAGCCATAGGGGCAATCGGGTGGATAGCCATAAGGCATATACGCCGGTCCGTATGCGGGAACGCCGACCCCGACACCGAAAGAAACCTGAGCGTCTGACTTGGCTGCCGGCATCAGAACGACGCCGAGCACGGCCAGCAGCGCGATGTATTTGAGAAACCGCATGTTCGTACCTCCTGGGGGCCCGTGAGCCAGGTTCCGGAACGGTGACGGCATCCGGCTCCCGTACATAGGAACCCAGGGCGCGACGGGATGTTGCTCTCGACCCGGCGAAATTCCGGCGTAATCGAGGATGAAGGCTTAGTAGACGGACCTGATTTCCCGGCCCGATAGAGTAGCAGAAGGATAAGTCCCGAGGAACCAGAGCGGTAGCGCGACCTATACTCGAAATGAATGCTGACACTGCTTGTCTTTGAGCTTCCTGCGTTTCTTCTTGGCCTGATCTTTGGGAGCTTTCTGAATGTATGCATCTCGCGGCTGCCCGGGCATCGCAGCGTGGCGAAACCACGCTCCCATTGCCCGAAGTGCCTGACGCCGATCCGCTGGTATGACAATGTGCCGCTGCTGAGCTGGGTTCTGCTGGCCGCCAAATGCAGGAGCTGCAGGGCGGCGATTCCGTGGCGGTATCCGGCGGTGGAACTGGCGACGGGTTTGTGGTTTGCGCTCGCGATGTGGATGGGCTACTCCCAGGCCGCAATGGGGCGGCCAGTGGCCACGACACTTTGCATTTCACTGGTCGGCTTTGCCATCCTGGGCTTCCTGCTGATCGGCCTGCTGGTGATGGACTGGCAGACGCATACCCTGCCGGATGCATTCACGCTGAGCGGAACTGCGATCGGGTTCTTCATCGTCTGCACAGAGGCGATTTTTCTGCCGCGCGGCGAGTACGACATCCATCTGAATCCGCGGCACCAGTTGCGGTTATCGAGTCCGGGATCGTTCCAGGGACAGGGCGATGTGTTTCTCACGGGACCCGAGCATCTGGTTTACGGACGGCTGCTGGCGATCTGCGTGGCGGCGGCGATTCCGTGGCTCATCCGGGCGCTGTACAAAGCCGCGCGCAAACGCGAGGGCATGGGGATGGGCGACGTGAAACTGATGGCCATGATCGCTGCGTTTCTTGGCTTCGCTCCAGCGCTGCTGGCACTGTTCGTCGGCGTGATTGCGGCTGCCATCTATGGCGCGGCTCTGCTCGCGCGGCGGCGGGCGAGTGCGACGTCGCGGCTTCCTCTAGGCACGTTTCTCTGCATCGGTGGATTAATTGCCGCGCTGCTGGGAGCGCCGGTGATCGCGTGGTACCGCGGCCTGTTTTGATCGTTTCTGCGTGCGAACTAAGCGGCAACAGCACCTGGAAGCACGGATTCCTCGACGGGCTTTCGTGGCGCGAGCACAAGGAGCAGCACCGCGATCACGATCAGGATGGCGACTCCGATGAGCTCTCCTCGTTCGATCATGCCGAGGTATGCCTGGGCGCCCATTAGTGCCGCATGCGCCAGGCTGGACCATGCCGCGAAGGCAATGAGGGTTCGGCTGGCCCATGGATCGCGGATTGCGAGCAGAAGGAAGATGCCAAGCGTGACATACAGGCTGAGCATCATCGCCAACGCGGGTTGGTTTTTCATTAAGGTGACCATTGGATAGGCCGTCGCCAAAAAAAGCAGACCCACTACTGCCAGTACGAACTTCAATACCGTCTCTCGACTCATAACGAAGCTCCCAGATGGCGCGCACACCGCAGTTCGAGCGGGTTCTCGCGCGGCTATTTGTGTGCAGATGAGTGTAGTCCACGGGAGTTTTCTGCAGCTAACGATGGCGCAGCGTCTGGAGGAGCAGGATGATTCCGACCGCGACGACGAGGCCGTGGACGTCGCGCAGTAAGGCTTCGCCGCGGGTGCGGTGGTTCGGCCAGCGGCCGATGAAGACTGCAAAAAGTGTGGCGGTTCAGGAGCCAACCTTGACCCTTGACGACCTCGCTCCTACACTCAAAGATGGCCATGCAGAGCAATCCATACATCTGGCAATATCTTCCGCTCGCCCTTCAGATTCTGGTGGCGATCGGCCTCGCATGTTTCATGGTGGGCGCGTCGTACTTTCTGGGCAAGCATCGCCGCTCGCGCACCAAACTGGGCGCGTACGAGTGCGGCATGGACCCGGTGGGTGATGCCCGCGGCCGGTTCTCGGTGCGCTTTTATATGGTCGCGATGCTGTTCATCCTGTTCGACGTCGAGGCGGTCTTCATGCTGCCCTGGGCGGTGATCTATCGCAGGCTCCCAGCGATCACCGGATCGCGGCTGTTCGGCTTCTGGGAGATGCTGGTGTACCTCGGCTTCGTTGCCGTGGGGCTCTTCTATGTTTGGAAGAAGGGCATTCTCAACTGGTCGAACGATAAGGCTGACCTCTAAATCTTTTTCCGGAGTGGTTTTACCTGAGACAACATGGCTGAATCGATTGACACTCCCGCCACTCCGCAAGCCATCTTCGGCAAGGACGCCGTTGCTGCGGCTCTCGCAGACCACGCGGCAATTCAAGGACTTCAACAGTTCATCACCGATGCCAAGTGGGACCGCGGCGAACTGACCCTGACCGTCGCGCCGGAGACGATCGTGCAGACGTGCGAGGCTGCGAAGGGTGCAGGCTACAACTTTTTCGAGGATGTGACGGGCGTCGACTGGTATCCCACGGAGCCACGTTTTCAGCTGAGCTATTCTCTGCTCTCGCACCGGCTGAAGCAGCGCATCCGCATCGTGGTTCGGCTGGAGGGCGATAGGCCGACGATCGATTCGATTACGAGCGTGTGGCCGGCGGCAAACTTTTATGAGCGCGAGGTCTTTGACCTGTTCGGCGTGACCTTTGCCGGGCACCCCCGGCTGACGCGCATCATGATGCCCGACAACTGGAACGGACACCCGCTCCGCAAGGACTATCCGGTGGAGGGTTACCGCTAATGGCGATTGAAGCTCCTGAAAAGCCCACCATAGCGACGCCCGATGCGGATGCGCCGCGTTCACCGTTCAAGGGCGGCGTGAATACGCAGATTACGGGTGCGACGCTGACCGGCATGCGCCACGCCGAGGACATGATCATCCCCGGCATCGAGGACGTGGTCGAGGAGTCGGTGACGCACTATCATCCGCAGGGCGCCGATCCGGTGACCGACCAGACGATGATTCTCAACATGGGCCCGCAGCATCCGTCGACGCACGGCGTGCTGCGATTGGTGATTGAGGTCGACGGCGAGACGGTGGTGTCGCTGGCGCCGGACATCGGCTATCTGCATACGGGCATTGAGAAGACCTGCGAGGCGAAGTTCTATCAGCAGGTGGTGCCGCTGACGGACCGCATCGACTACCTCGCGCCGATGACGAATAACACGGCCTACGCGTTGGCTGTGGAGAAGCTGCTGGAGCTGGAGATTCCGCCGAGGGCGCAGTGGCTGCGCGTGCTGTTCAACGAGCTGATGCGCATCAACTCGCACCTTGTATGGCTGGGCACACATGCGATGGATATCGGTGCGCTCACCGTGTTTCTCTACTGCTTCCGCGAGCGCGAATGGCTGATGCGCTTCTTCGAGGCGGTCAGCGGGCAGCGGATGATGACCAGCTACATCCGCATCGGTGGTGTATCGATGGAGCCGCCGCTGGGATTGTTCGATCAGATTCGCTCGTTTCTCAAGACCTTCCCGGACAAGATTGCCGAGTACGAGGGGCTGCTGAATGCGAATCCAATCTGGATCGGCAGACTGAAAGGCGTGGGCTACATCTCACAGGAGGATGCGATTGCGCTGGGTGTGAGCGGACCGCCACTGCGCGCGTCGGGCGTGGACTTCGACTTGCGGCGCGACATGCCGTACTCGAGCTACGAGAAGTTTCAGTTCAAGGTGCCGGTCTCGAACGATGGAGATACGTGGGCGCGGTATAGGGTCCGCATGGACGAGATGCGGGAGTCGACGAAAATCTGCCTGCAGGCGCTGGACGGCATGCCCGAAGGTCGGTACGTCGCCGACGCTCCGAAGATTATCCTGCCGGACCGCGAGCAGATGAAGACCCAGATGGAGTCGCTGATCCATCACTTCAAGATCGTCACCGAGGGCTTCCAGGTCCCGGCGGGCGAGGCGACTTCATCTGTAGAAGCGCCGCACGGCATGATGAACTACTACGTCGTCTCGGATGGAACAGCGAAGCCCTATCGCGTGCACATGCGCAACGCCGACTTCGCGAATCTGCAGGCTTTGGAAGTGATGTGCAAGGGTCGGCTCATCGCGGATGTCGTCGCGGTGATCGGGTCACTGGATATTGTGCTGGGGGCGATCGATCGCTAATCGTCAAATCTCGGAGTTAGTTGGATTCACCGCTGCACTTGCACTGCTACTCGGCTCAGTGCCCTATGCAGCAGGTCAGGCACTTCGGCTTGATTCGAGATGGTGGAACCAGCTCAACACCAACGAGCAGGATGGCTTCATACTTGGTTTTTACGATTGTCACGGAAAGGCAGGTGGACCAAAAAACGCTTCGACGATGGCGATTCGCTCGTTTGTCACCGCCTATCTTTCAAAGCATGGAAACGCCGCGATCCCGACTGCGCTGACGTCAGCTACCAACTCAATGCGCGAACCTCCACCTTCGCCCGGCGGCGAATATTATCCCGGACCGCACGGCTGGTTGGACGGCGATTGGTGGGGCGTTGGACTGGATGGTCATGAGTTTTATCAAACGGGCTATGTGGAGGGATACCTGCAATGCAACAGTCATCGCGTTCTGATGGAGCAGGTCAAGCGCGGTATTCAAGAAGTGGACCGAGGCTACGCACACGTTCCCGTCTCGACGCCAGTCGCCCACGTTCTCCAGCACGCGATCAATGCTGGGCTCGTTCAGCCATGACATCGACGCTCCACACCGAACTTTGGACCTCCTGGGCGTCTCTGCTTCGCAGCTACGCAGCCGCTCACGGACTGAACAGTACGCAGCACGCAGTTGTTGAAGTAAGCGCAGACGAAATCACCCTCCGCGTGGGCAGCCGCTGGACACGCTTCACGCCGAACGAGGTAATAGCCAGCAATCATCCGCCGCTCCTTTTTCGGCTCAACGAGGACGGCACAGCAACGGTAGGCAATCAACCGCAACAGGAGATGGACATCGCCGCTGAACATTTCGCCCGCGAGATCCTGACCCCCACTCTTTGACTGTTTTCTGAACTCTGACTTATGGCCGCCATCGCCAACTCGATCTTCTCTCCCGAGCTCGCCGCCCGTTTCGACAAGCTGGTGACGCTCTATCCCATGAAGCGCTCTGCGCTTGTGCCGATGCTGCTGTACGCGCAGGACGAAGTCGGCTATGTCTCTGACGAGGTTGTCGCCGAGCTTGCACAGCGGCTCGATCTGCTGGAGCTCGACGTGCGCAACGTGCTGAGCTACTACTCGATGCTTCGCACGAGGCCTGCGGGTAGGTACAACGTGCAGGTGTGCACGAATATCTCGTGCATGCTGCGCGGCGGGTATGAGCTGCTGGATCACTGCAAGCACCGTCTCGGTATTGGCCACAAGGGCGTGACGCCGGATGGGCTGTTTTCTTTGGAGGAAGTGGAATGCATCGGGGCATGCTGCTGGGCTCCGGCGGCCCAGGTGAACTACGACTTCCACGAGTTCCTGACGCCCGAGAAGATCGACAAGGTGCTGGACGATTACGCCGCGGGTCGCGGACAGAATCGGCCGGTCGGTCCGATGGAGGTTGAGTAGTATGCCCAACTTTGTTACCCATCCCGATGAGGTCATCGTTCTCAAGCGCCGCTTTGGCCAGGGTGCAGCCAATATCGATAAGTATCTTGAGCTCGACGGGTACAAGGCGACGCAGCTCGCTATTGAAAAAGGACCGGACTGGATCGTCAATGAGATGAAGGCCAGCGGTCTGCGCGGACGCGGCGGCGCGGGCTTTCCGACCGGCTTGAAGTGGAGCTTCGTACCGAAGCAGTCTGAGAAGCCGAAGTACGTTCTGGTGAACGGCGATGAATCCGAGCCGGGCACGTGCAAGGACCACGTCATCTTCCTCGACGACCCGCACGCGGTGATCGAGGGCACGATGATTGCTGGGCTCGCCATCGGCGCGAAGATGGGCTTCATCTACCTGCGCGGTGAATATCGCTACCTGCTGAAGATCATGGAAAAGGCCGTCGCCGACGCGTACGCGAAGGGCTTCCTCGGCAAAAACATCTTCGGCAAAGAGGGCGTGGACTTCGACATCGTCACTCAAACCGGTGCCGGCGCGTATGAGGTCGGCGAAGAGTCCGCGCTGATGGAATCGCTCGAAGGCAAGCGCGGTGTGCCGCGGATCAAGCCGCCCTTCCCTGCTGTGGTCGGCCTCTATGGCGGGCCGACGGTCATCAACAACGCCGAGACCATCGCCAGCGTTCCGCACATTCTGCTGATGGGCGGCGAGGCGTACGCGAAGCTCGGAACAGAACGCAACGGAGGAACGAGACTGTTCGGCATCAGCGGACACGTGAATCGGCCCGGCGTGTACGAACTGCCAATGGGTTACTCGCTGCGCAAGGCGATCTATGAGGTCGCGGGCGGCATCAAGGATGGCAAGCAGCTAAAAGCTGTCGTGCCCGGTGGGTCGTCGTGCCCGGTGCTTAAGGCGGATGAGATCGATGTCGGGCTCGATTTCGACCAGATGGCGAAGGCCGGGACGATGCTCGGCTCGGGCGGCATTGTCGTGCTGGACGAGACGGTTTCGATCGTCGAGTTCGCGATGCGGACCATCAAGTTCTACCAGCACGAGAGCTGTGGCTGGTGTATCCCCTGCCGCGAGGGTACAGACTGGCTGAAGAAGACGCTGACGCGCTTCCATGCCGGCGGCGGCAATAAGAAGGACATCGACAACATTCAGTACTTGGCGGAGAACATGCTGGGGCGGACGTTTTGCCCGCTGGGCGACGCGGCCGCCATGCCCACGATCGGCTTTGTAAAGAAGTTTCGCTCGGAGTTCGAGGAGTACTTAGAGGGCAAGCGCACGGAGCCGCTGCTCATTCAGATCCAGCCGGTCGGCGAACCGGAGATGGCGGGAGCTCATTAACCGAAGGAATTGATCGATATGTCTTTGTCTGTGCCGCACTCTCTTAAAGCTCGATCGCTAACGCATGGCGTTATCGTTGCCTCGCTACTTGCGACGGCGCTTACATCTGCAGCCCTTGCGGCAGGAACTGCTCCTCGTGTTGAAGATATTCAAATTATCCAGGTAATTCAGAAGTTCAACGCAGCGCGAGACGGCTTTGATGCATCGACGCTCCGGCAGATTACCGCCGATACCTATATCGAAGTCTCTCCGGCCGGAGAAGTAATTCCGCGGGGAAAAATATTGGATCTTTATTCTTCCGCGCACAAAACGAACTCGCCTGAAAATGAATCCTCGGAATATAACGTTCGGCTTTTCGGTGACACCGGCGTGGTGGTCTCCCGGTTGGCTTATGACCTGAAAGCCTCGGAACAACCTGCCCACCATATTGATTTGCGTGTCACCTACGTAGTGAAACGTTCTGGTGGGGACTGGAAGCTTATCTCAGCCCAATACACCCCGATCAGTTCAGCGTGGAATTAATGCCGGAGCACATGGTTAGGATTTAGTTATGCCAGACGTATCGTTCACAGTAGACGGTCAGAAGCTCACGGCACCCGCGGGCACGCTGCTGATTGACGCGTGCAAGTCCGCGGGCATAGAGGTGCCAGCCTTCTGTTATTACCCGGGGCTGTCGCTGCAGGCCGCGTGCCGCATGTGCGTGGTGCGCATCGAGAAGATGCCCAAGCTGCAGACAGCCTGCACGACGCCGGTCGCCGAAGGCATGGTCGTGTCGACCGAGACGCCGGAGATAGCGCAGGCGCGCAAGGCCACGATTCAGCTCCTGCTCGGCAATCATCCGCTCGACTGCCCGGTGTGCGACGCCGGCGGCGAGTGCGAACTGCAGGACATGACCTTCAAGTACGGTGCGGCTGACTCGTTCTATACCGAGCCCAAGAACCACCGCGACGAGCAGCAGTGGTCGCCGGTGGTCTTCTTCGATCGCCCGCGCTGCATCCTTTGCTACCGCTGCGTGCGCATGTGCGGTGAGGGTATGGATGTCTTCGCGCTCGGCATCCAGAACCGCGGCAGCTCGTCTGTCATTGCGCCGAATGTTCCGGCTGATATCTCTCCGGATCATCTGGCTCGCGTGGATTGCGAGCAGTGCGGGATGTGCATCGACGCCTGCCCCGTCGGCGCGCTGACCTCGGGCACCTATCGCTACAAGACGCGGCCGTGGGAGATGAATCACGTCGCGACGATCTGCACGCACTGCGGCGACGGCTGCAAGACCACGCTGGGGGTGCGCGCGGTCAGCGAAGGCGCGGAGATCATCCGCGGCGACAACCGCGACAAGAGCGGCATGAACGGCGACTTCCTCTGCAACAAAGGACGCTATGCCTTCGATTTCGCCAACAGCGTCGAGCGCCTGACGCAGCCGATGATTCGCAAGAATGGCAAGGGCAGTCCGCTCACTCCGGTTTCCTGGGAGGAGGCCCTGACATTCGCGGGCAGCAAGCTGCGCGAGCTTCGCGAAACCCGCGGCCCGCAATCGCTCGGCGTCATCGGCTCCAATCGCACAACGAACGAAGAGAGCTATCTGCTGCAGAAGTTCGCGCGCACGGTGCTGGGCACCAACAACATCGATCATCACCGGACCGCAGATTTCGTTTCGCTGGCCAGCGCGCTTCAAGGCACCACGGGCCGGTTCGCCTCACAGCGCGGCATTGCGAGCGCCCCGTCGGTTCTGCTCGTCGGCGGCGATCCGACCAATCAGGCTCCGCTGACCGCTTGGAATCTGCGCACGAATGTTCGCCTGAATAAAGCGCGCCTCTACGTCGCGAACACGGACGAGGTCAAATTGCGCCGGCAGGCACGCGCCTTCGTCCAGGTTGCGCCCTTTGCCTACGGCAGCTTCATTGGCTATCTGTCCGGGGACGATGGCTGCGCCAGCGCGGCTTCGATGACAGCGCAAGCCGACGAGCTGACCAATTTCCGTTCGTCGGTTCAAGGCGAAGAAAACTTAGTTGTTCTGGTCGGCAATGAAGTGCGCGACGGCGAACTTGCGCGGCTGATCAGCGCTCTGCCGAACGCGAAGTTCGCCTGTCTCGCCGATTATGCGAACTCGCGGGGCGCCTCCGACATGGGCCTGCTTCCCGATCTGCTTCCTGGCTACCAGCCGCTTTCGGGTTCGGCACTCAGCTCGGAATACAACGTACCAGCAGCGACCGGACTCGACATGCTGGCGATGTTTGACGCTGCGAACGCCGGTGAACTTGCAGCACTTTATGTCGTTGGATCCAATCCCGTGTCGCGCTACGGTGTCACGCCGGAGGCGCTCGAGAATACGTTTCTCATCGTGCAGGATCTGTTTCTTACTGAGACTGCAGCGATCGCCGATGTCGTGCTTCCTGCCGCGACGCTTTATGAGAAGTCCGGCACAGTGACGAACAGCTACGGCGATATTCAGCTCGTCAGTAAAGCCGCTGACAAAGCCGGAGCGCGCAGCGACTTCGAACTCATCGTGCGACTCGCCGACAAGATGGGGCATCCCGTCAAGACGCTCGTACCGTTCGGCAAGGGCCTTCGCGCCGATGTGGGCCAGTCGCGCGGCGCGCAGTCCGGCGAGGCCGACCGTCACTCGGTCTGGCTTACTGCCAATAATCTCGAGCCGAAGCTTTCGCCGTTCGATCCATTCGCCATCCTCGACGAGATTCAGCGCGTCGTTCCTGGCTATGACAAGCTGCTGCGTCTGCAACTGCTCAGCGGTAACGATCAACATCTTGCACCGGCGACTTCCGGCCTCATCCAAATCTCCAACGCAACTGCGCGCAAGGACCTGGTGCTTCCATCGTCTGACACACTTTTCACCTCAGGCTCGCTGACGAAGTATTCGCCTATCTTGCTCGACATTCAGAAACATCAGCAGCGCGAAGTCGCCGACCACTTTGCCGAAGCCGACTAGACACCCGACATGCATCTATCTGACTTCCAAATCTTTCTGCTGATCTCGATCATCAAGATCGTCGTCGTACTGGGCATCACGCTCACCGCCGTTGCATACACTGTGCTGCTCGAGCGCAAGGTTCTGGGACGGCTGCAAAACCGGTGGGGGCCTTCGCGCGTGGGGCCGTTCGGCATGCTGCAGCCTCTGGCGGATGGGATCAAGCTCTTCCTGAAGGAAGACATGATGCCGTTGGCTGTGGAGCGTCCGCTCTTTATCCTTGCGCCGCTCATCGCCCTATCCTGTGCCCTGGTCTCGATCGCAGTCGTTCCGTTCGGCCGCCGGACGCTGGTGCACGGCGTCGACATCTTCCAGATCTCCAACATCAACATTGGACTGCTGGTGATTCTCGGTATCACATCGATCGGCGTATATGGTGTTGCGCTTTCCGGTTGGAGCTCGAATAACAAATACTCGCTGTTCGGCAGCTTGCGCGCCTCGGCACAACTTGTCAGCTATGAGCTTGCGCTTGGCCTTTCGCTTGTCGGGGTCATCCTGCGCGCAGGGACGTTGTCATTGCGAGGCATCGTCGATTCGCAGTCTGCGCACGGCTTGATCTCCTGGAACTTCTTTGGTGGCTTTCAATTCGTCGCCTTCTTCATCTATCTGATGGCCGCCTACGCCGAGACCAACCGCACGCCGTTCGATCTGCCCGAAGCTGAATCCGAGTTGGTGGCCGGCTACCACACCGAATACTCGTCGATGAAATTTGCCATGTTCTTCATGGCCGAATACGCGAATATGATCACGGTCGCGTGCGTAGCGACGCTGCTCTTCTTTGGCGGTGCGACTTCGCCGTTTGGGCACCTCTTTGATAATGTCGCGGTGCTTAATGGGCCGATCATCGGCGCTCTACTGTCGGTTTTCTGGTTTGTCGTAAAAATTTTTGGATTTCTTCTGCTCTATATCTGGGTGCGCGGAACGTTGCCGCGCTTCCGCTATGACCAACTGATGGGCTTCGGATGGAAGTTCCTCATGCCCGTCGCCATCCTCAATATTCTGGCGACGGCCCTGGCTCTCGCGTATCACAGCTAATCATCTCTCGGTACGTGGTAACGACCGACGTAAGTTCGCGCTGTGCGTTTTACAATCGGAAGTACACGCGTACGTAGAAAGACCCAAAGACGCAACGATGGAACTTGCTCTGTTCATCATCTTCGGTCTGCTGGCGGTTGCAGGAGCGCTGAATCTCCTGCTGCAGCACCATCCGATCAACTCAGCGCTTTCACTCATCGTGGTGATGATGTCGCTGGCGGTTCTCTACTGGTCGCTAGGAGCGGAGTTCCTCGCGGCGGCGCAGGTCATCGTCTATTCCGGCGCCATCATGGTACTGTTTGTTTTCGTCATCATGCTGCTGAATGCGGGCGAAGAGGACACGAGCCCGGGATCGAAGTTTTCCCGGGTCGCGAGTATTGCAGGCTTTCCCGGAGCGGCCGCCATCTTCTGTCTTTTGACCTATGTCTTTCTCTCCGAGCGCGATCATCTCGGAGCATCACGTGTCGGCGGTTATCTTTCGAACACGGTCAATAACATCGTTGATCTCTCGCATACGCTGTTCACTTCACTGCTGCTGCCGTTCGAGGTCACATCCATCCTGATCCTCGTGGCTATTCTCGGAGCCGTAGTGCTGGCAAGGAAGGAGCCGTAGCGACATGTTCTCTGCTCTAACCACGGCTCTGGTCAGCGGATCGCGCGATTCGTGGACTTCCTTTGCGCTTGGCATCGTTGCGGGGTTGGTGCTTATGTTGGTGTCCAGACGGCTGCGCCGCAAGGAGGATCGCTAGATGGTTTCTATTACGTACTATCTGATCCTTGCTGCAATCCTGTTTTCAATCGGTGTCTGCGCGTTTCTGATCAAGCGCAATGTGATCACCATTTTTATGTCGATTGAGCTGATGCTCAACGCTGTCAACCTGACCTTCATCGCGTTCGCGCACATGTGGCACCGTATCGACGGTCAGATCTTCGTCTTCTTCGTCATGGTCGTCGCCGCCGCTGAAGCCGCGGTCGGCCTCGCCATCATCATCGCGCTCTTCCGCGTACGCCAGACCCTGAACGTCGATCAGGTCAATCTCATGAAGGACTAACGAGCCACATAACCGCATGAACGATACCCTGCTCTGGCTCATTCCGACTCTTCCCTTCGCCGGCTTCCTCGTGAACGGAACGCTGGGCCGCAAGTTTCCGCGGGCACTCGTGGCGACGGTGGCGCTCGTCGCAACGCTGATTCCCGCACTCATCGTTCTGAAGTTATGGATATTTATGAAATCGGCTGGCGCGCCTGAGCAATTCTCTCTGACGGGCGCTCCGTGGATTTCAATTTCTGGCTTCCAAGTCAACTTTGCCTTCGCGATCGACCACCTGACGCTGGTGATGCTCGGCGTCGTCACTGGTGTGGGCTTCCTGATCCACGTTTACTCGGTTGGCTACATGGCGGAAGAAGAGGGTTTCTGGCGTTTCTTCGCCTACCTTAACCTGTTCATGTTTTTCATGTCGGTGCTCGTGCTTGCGTCGAGCTTTCTTCTGCTCTTCGTCGGGTGGGAGGGCGTGGGCCTGGCATCGTACCTGCTTATCGGCTTTTATTTCCGCCGCGACTCGGCTGCCAACGCCGGCAAGAAGGCCTTCATCGTCAACCGCATTGGCGACTTCGGCTTTCTGCTGGCGATGTTTCTGCTTATCTGGCATTTTGGATCGCTGGACTTCGCGAGCGTGTTCGGTCAGGTGAACGCTGCGCCTGGATTGACTGGCGGGTTCCTGACTGCAATCTGCCTGCTGCTCTTTGTGGGAGCCGTCGGCAAATCTGCGCAGATCCCGCTGTATATCTGGCTGCCGGACGCGATGGAAGGCCCCACGCCCGTCTCCGCGCTCATTCACGCCGCTACCATGGTCACCGCGGGCGTTTACATGGTTGCGCGCTGTCATGTGCTCTTTGACCGCTCGCCCTCCGCGCTTGCGGTCGTCGCCATCATCGGCTGCGCGACCGCGCTGTTCGCCGCGACGATTGGCTGCGTGCAGCATGACATCAAACGCGTTCTGGCCTACTCAACCGTCTCCCAGCTCGGTTACATGTTCCTCGGGTGCGGCGTGGCAGCGTATTCGGCCGGCATCTTCCACCTGATGACGCACGCCTTTTTCAAGGCGCTGCTATTCCTCGCTGCAGGTTCAGTGATCCACGCGCTAAGGGGCGAGCAGGACATGCGCGTGATGGGCGGCCTGCGCAAGCGCATTCCGATCACCTTCTGGACGATGACTGCGGCAGTCTTTGCGATCTCCGGCATTCCTCCGTTCGCAGGATTCTTTTCGAAAGACGAAATCCTTTATAGAACATTTATGCGCGGCGGGGCGTTGGGTTATACGCTCTGGGCCATCGGCGTTCTCACCGCCGGCATTACGAGCTTCTACATGTTCCGGCTCTGGTTCAAGACGTTCTTCGGAGAGCCGCGTTTTGATGAAGCCTCGCTCGCTCAAGGCCACGACGCGCACGCAACTCACGAGGAGGAACTCGCTCCGGTACACGCGCATCGCGAAACCCACGCCGTGATGCTGGCCGAACCGGAGGAGCCCGAGCACGATAAGGGCCAGGTGGCACATCCGCATGGTGTTCATGAGTCGCCGTGGGTGATGACCCTTCCGCTGATTATCCTGGGCGTCCTCTCCGTCATTGGAGGATGGGTCGGCATCTCCTCGGCGTTGGGTGGTCACAATGAGTTCGACCGCTTCCTCGAACCGGTCTTCGCCGGTGTCAACGGTGTCGCGACTGTGACAGAGGCATCGCGCGGCCTTGAGCTTGGACTGGCTGGGATCTCAGTCCTCGTGGCTCTGCTTGGCGTGTTCGTTGCCTATGTTCTCTATTACCGGAAACCAGGGACTGCAGCGTCGCTCGCCCAGCGGTTCCGTGGCCTTTACAGCCTGCTCGATCACAAATACTGGGTGGATGAGATCTATGGCCGCCTGATCGTCTCGCCGATCCTGATGCTCTCCCGTGTTGTCCTCGGCGGACTCGTTGACGGAGTCATCGTACAAGGCACCGCGGCGACGCTCGCGGGCAGCACACGCGGGCTCGGCTGGCTGGCTCGCCGCATGCAGTCCGGAAATATTCGCTCCTATGCCGGCTGGCTCGCGCTGGGCGCCGCGGCCGTCATCGCCATCGTTCTCTTCGTCTTCGTCCACCCGGCTCACGCCACCGTGACAATAACTCGATGAACCCGGCAGTCAATTATCGATGAATCTCGATCACTCCATCCTCACGCTGCTTCTTCTCACACCGCTGGCCGGTGCGATTGTCGTCGCGCTGATTCCTGACCGCTGCGAAGGCTCGAAGCTGCACCACATTATTGCGCTCGTCGTTACGCTGATCACGCTGGCACTCACCCTGCATCTGCCCGCGCACTTCGACTACGCGACCTTCGGACGCTTTCAATTCGAGCAGAACAGCGCATGGATCGCGAATCCCGCGATTCGCTACCACCTCGGCGTGGACGGGCTCTCCATGTGGCTGGTTGTGCTGGCGGGTGTTCTCGCTCCTCTCGGCGTGTTGGCCTCATGGAATGCGATCAAGACGCGGACGCGTCTCTTCTTTACTCTGTTTCTGCTGCAGCAGGTGGCGATGCTGGGCATCTTCGTCTCGCTGGACCTGTTCCTGTACTACGGCTTCTGGGAGCTGTCGCTGGTTCCGATGACGCTTCTCATCGCGACCTTTGGACGCACAGAGAACCGCCGCCGCGCCGCCATCAAGTTTTTCCTGTATACCTTCATCCCATCCGCTCTGCTGCTGGTAGGAATGATCTGGCTGTATGCACGCACCGGCACGTTCGATGTGCCGACGCTGCAAACGCTCGCCTCCCAACATGCGATCTCCACCAACGCCGGCGCCCTGCTGCTGTGTTCGCTTGCGTTTCTATTCGCCTTCGGCGTTAAGGTGCCTGTCTTCCCGCTGCACGGCTGGCTCTCTGAAGCGGTTCAGGAGGCGCCGACCGCTGCGGTCATGGTGCTCGCCGGCAAGCTGGGTCTTTATAGCATTCTGCGCTTCAGCTTCATCATTTTCCCGGAACAGTCGCACTACATCGCTCCGCTGCTGATCGCGCTCGGTTCTATCGGTATCGTCTACGGGGCTCTGCTTGCGCTGGTGCAGAGTGATCTCAAGAAGTTCGCTGCCTTCGCCACGCTCAGCGCCAACAGCTTCATCGTGCTCGGCATCTTCACCTTCACTATCTCCGGGCTCGACGGCGGCGTCTATCAGATCCTCAACGAGTCGCTGATCGGCGCGGCACTCTTCATCCTCCTGGGCCTGCTCTATGAGCGCTACGGCACGTACGACATGCGCGACTACGGCGGCCTCGCCGGGCGTCATCCCTGGATGGTCACCTTCTTCGTCATCACCGGGCTTGCCGCTGTCGGCCTGCCGATGCTGAACGGCTTTGTCGGCGAGTTCCTCATCCTCAGCGGCGCCATGCAGAGCTTCATCGCGCATCACCTCCTCTGGACCGTCGTCGGCACCACCGGGGTCATCTTCTCCGCCGCCTACATGCTCTGGATGATCCAACGTGTCTTCTACGGCAAGCTCGGACTGCGCGCAGAAGAGCTCCCAGGCTGGGATCTCAAGCCGCGTGAGCATGTCGAGCTCTGGCCGCTCGCGCTGCTCTTCCTCATCATGGGCATCTTCTCGCCGTATTGGACCAAGGCGATCGATCCCTACAGCGCCGCAATTGTGTCATCTGAATCAGGGTCGATGAGCGCCAATACGGTTGATTGCTCGAGGCAACTCTGCAATATCCAGATCATGGAGCCCAAAGGCTTCGTCGATCCCACTCTAGCCGCTGCCGCGCTCGGCAAACCAGCTCCTGCCACCAACAAAGGAGCTCGCTACTGATGCCTACCTCGCTCCTCGCTGTACTCCCGGAAGTCATCCTCGTCGTCACCGGCGTCATCATCATGCTCGCCGAGCCGACGATGGCCCAGGGCCGCTCGGGCAAACCGCTCGGCTGGCTTGCCATTGTCGGCTCGCTCGCCGCCGGCGCGGCCGCACTTTATCAACACAGCCTCTTCTGGAAGTTCCAGTGGCGCACTATCGGCGCGTTCTACGGCACGGTGCAAGTGGACGACTTCTCCGTCTTCTTCCACCTGCTTATTGCCGCCATTGTGGTGGTCACGCTGCTTGGCAGCCTCGATTATTTCGACGGTATTCCTAACAGCCATGCGGGTGAGTTCTACGCGCTGATGCTGTTTGGAGCGAGCGGCATGATGTTCATGACCTGCTCGGTCGAGCTGCTCATGGTCTTCATTGGCTTGGAAATCTCTTCTATCTCTACCTACATTCTTGCGGGCTTCCGCAAAGGACAGGCGACCGGATCCGAGTCCTCTCTCAAGTACTTCCTACTGGGTAGCTTCGCCACGGCGTTTTTCCTCTACGGCATTGCACTTTGCTTCGGAGCGACGGGATCGACCTCCATCGCTGCGATTCACAGCGGAGTCACGACTAGCGCGACGCCGCATCTCGCGATCCTCGCCATCGCGATGGTTCTTATCGGCCTTGGGTTCAAGGTTTCGCTCGCTCCCTTCCACGTCTGGACGCCTGACGTTTACCAGGGAGCATCCGCTCCGGTTGTCGGTCTGATGTCAACAGCGCCGAAAGCGGCTGCGTTTGCAGTGCTGCTGCGCTTTTTGTTCAACGGCATGCCCACACTCCGTCCGCACTGGATTGCTCTCATCGAAATTCTCGCCGTGGCCAGCATGTGCATCGGCAACCTGGGTGCGCTGGTGCAGCGCGACGTGAAACGCCTGCTCGCGTATTCGTCCATTGCTCACGCAGGCTATCTGCTGGTCGCTTTCAGCTCGACGCGCCAGAACGCGATCTCGGCTGCACTCTTCTATACCGCTGCCTATGCGGCGATGAATGTGGGCGCCTTCCTTGTTATCACGGTGGCATCCGGCTACCGTGAAGAATCCCGCACCATTGACGATTACACCGGCCTCGCGCTGCAGCGCCCTGTCCTCGCGACGCTGCTCTCGTTCTTCCTCATCTCGCTCATCGGCATTCCCTTCACTGGCGGCTTCTTCGGCAAGTTCTACTCCTTCACCGCGGCGATCTATACCGGCCACATCTGGCTCGCGGTGATCGGTCTCATCAACTCCGGCATCGCCTGTTTCTACTACCTGCGTTTGCTTGCGGCGCTCTACACTCGGCCGGCCGGAGGGACCGAAACGACAATTGAGACACGCAAGATTGCCCTTCCTGCCGGGATCGCGCTCGCCGCTACGGCCCTCGCAACTCTGCTGCTCGGCATCATTCCAGGCCGCATTCTTCACCTGACCCAAAACTCCACGCCAATCACGCTACCAGTCGCCAGCAATGCGACCCCGGATGCCACTGCGCCAGCCTCATCCAATCCTGGCGAATAGTCTCCGGGTATTCACTACAAAGAGAACGGCCTCCGCTACGCGGAGGCCGTTTAATTTCCCAAACTTCCCGCAGCTATGGTTTCACCTTCAGGAAGATGATGACGAACGTGAACAGCGCCAGCGACTCAATGAACGCGAGGCCAAGAATCAGAAAGATGAAGATTCCGGGTCGCGCTCCGGGATTACGCGCCAGCGCCAACGTGGCCGAAGCGGTTGCATTGCCCTGACCGATGCCGCAAAGTCCCGCAGCGATTCCCATGCCAATGCCGGCCGCAATCGGGACCCACTGGCCCGCGGCGCTTCCGCCGTTGGCCTGGGCGAACGCGGGCGATGCGATCAAAAACACCGCCAGTGTTGCGAAGATATATTGCAAAGTACGCATTGTGTTGCTCCTTGCCCCCGTCAGGATGTCCGCCAGTGGTGGCAACTACGATGGAACACCCTCACACTGAGCAGCAACTTACAACGACCGGCAAGAGGGGGCGCCCCATGACCGGCAAACTCAATTAGTGTTCGTGCGCGACCGCCATCGACAGATAGATCGATGCAAGCAGGAAGAACACGTACGCCTGAATGATATCCACACCGAAGTGCAGCCCGATGAAGACTACCGGAATTCCGATCGGAATGATCGAGAAGAACGCCAGGATCAGCAGATCGCCCGCGAAAATGTTCGCATAAAGTCGAACCGTCAGCGATAGCACGCGCGCCAGGTGCGAGATGATCTCGATGGGGAACAGCAGCCAGGAGATCCACCACACCGGGCCCAGGAACTGCTTAATGTAGCTCGCCCGGTTCGCCCGGATTCCGTGGAAGTGATAGTAGACAAAGGTGACGACCGCGAAGCCGAGGGGAGCTACAACGTTGGCCGTCGGCGACTCCAGCCCGGGAATCAATCCCATCAGGTTGCACACCAGGATGAACAGCCCCAGCGCGGTGAGATAGCTCGTAAACCGCTGGTATCCATCACCGATAATCTGTTCGCTCTGGTCGACCACGAACTCATTGATGATCTCGGCCAGGTGCTGCACACCGTTCGGCTTTTCCACCGCCAGGCTTAGGCGCACGATGACGAAATAAACCAGCAGGACAACGAACGCCAGCAATTCCATCGCAACCGTGTTCGTAATTGGAGCGCGCGCCGAAACCGGAGTCACATGCACCAGGTGCAGCAGCCAGTTCGCCGGACCCGCGAACGAGTGGTTCAACAATCTTGTCAATAAAAGTTGTGTTGGCATAACTAAAGAGTCTGCAGGGTCCGCAGCCGCGCTTGGCCTGTTGGAGCTAAACCGTCCATGCCTTCACCGTCTTCAGCGCCTCGAATGTCAATGCAAAGACACCCATTGCGAGGCCGCCGGCGAGCGCATAAACCGAACCATTCAGAAATCTTAGACTAACATAGAGGGCCGCAATTGCGCCCCCCAGCCTGAGGAAGAACCCGGCCAGAACCAGCCCCATCGGTCGGGCCTTCCCTCCGCCGTCCATCCGCACCATTACCGCCGTCATCAGGCGCAGCCACTCCCAGAGACCCGAGCCCGAGATAACTGCGCCAATCGCCAACAGCGCCGCGGTCTGCCAGCCCATCTTCCACCACAACAGCAGCGCCGCCAGCACCGTCACGATCGCCATCAACCGCAACGAGCGCAGCATAATCCGGCGAAAGTCGTCGTCGCTGAAGCCTTCCATCATTTTGTCGAGCATTAGCTGCCGCCCCGCTTCAGGTATCCGGAAGCCGTCCGGAAGATCTGCAAGAATCCCGCAATCGCGCCCACGACAATGCCCACAATCTGGATCCACTCCGTATGAAAGTGTTTATCCAGTCCCAGCCCGATCAGCCACCCCACCAGACAGCCGCCCGGGACCGCCAGCGCCAGCTGAACCATCGTTTCAGCCTTCACCAGGTCACCAAGCATGCCGCCCTGCTTCTTCGAACTGTTGCCGCCATCCGCCATCGACCAAACCTTATCATCCGCCCAGCCCTGCTGGCACTCATCGCTATACTGAAGCCTCACACACGTTTAGCAAAGCGAGCCTCCGCATTGTCCCAGTTTGAAAGCGACTTCGAAGCGAAACTTTACGCGCAACGCCAGGAAAAACTGCGCGACATCTCCGTCATCGGCCAGCGCCTCGGCCTCACGGCAGCGGAAAGCATCTACCCCAACCGCTTCCCTGCGGCTGGCGAGCTGATCGCCTTCGCGCACATTCCGGAGCTCCTTTCGCAGTACGACTCCGAGTCCGCGCCTGTCTCGGCGGTACAGCTCGAAGCCGAACACCCCGAGTTCGCGGTCGCCGGTCGCATCATGTCCATCCGCCTGCAGGGTAAGGCCGGCTTCGCCCATCTGCAGCAGGGCGGCAAGCGCCTGCAGATCTACGTGCGCAAGGACGATGTGGGTGAAGACACCTTCGGACTCTACAGGCTGCTCGATCTAGGCGACCACATCGGCGTGCGCGGCCAGCTCATGCGCACGCGCACCGGCGAGCTCACGCTGAAGGCTTTGCCCGTCGGCGGCAAGCCCGCGATCAGCTTCCTGTCCAAGGCGATGCTCGCACTGCCCGATAAGTACCACGGCCTTGAGGACGTCGAGCTCCGCTATCGTCAGCGCTACGTTGATCTCATTATGAACTCCGGCACGCTCGCGAAGGCCGAAGCTGCGGCACCGCCGGAGCGTCCGGCCGTAGGCACGTCAGAGCCAACAGAATCCCGCAACGTCCGCGACGTCTTCGTCAAGCGCGCCGCCATCCTCCGAGCCATACGCCGCTTCTTCGACGACCGTGGCTACCTCGAAGTGGAGACGCCGATGATGCACACCATCGCCGGCGGCGCCGCGGCGCGTCCCTTCCGCACCCATCACAACGCGCTCGACATCGGCCTCTCACTCCGCATCGCGCCCGAGCTCTACCTCAAGCGCCTTGTTGTCGGTGGCCTTGACCGGGTCTACGAGATCAATCGCAACTTCCGCAACGAAGGCGTCAGCACGCAGCATAATCCCGAGTTCACCATGCTCGAGTTCTACCAGGCCTACGCCAACTACCACGACCTGATGGACCTCACGCAGGAGCTCATCACAGCTGTTGCGAAGGAAGTCAACGGGACGACGCTCACGAGCTTCAACGGAGACGAGATCGACCTGAGCAAGTGGCAGAAGCTCTCGATGCGCGAAGCGATCATCAAGTTCTGGCCGGCAGAATCGCGGGCTCCAACGTTGACCGACTTCCGCAGCACCGCGCAGCTTGCGGAAAAGCTTCGCGCGGCCAGCCGCGAGATGAAAGCTCATCGAGGAAAATCGGGCGACATTCAAACCGCCGATTCGATCGAGGACACCCAACCCTCGTCTTTAGCAGGGCGTGAACGTTCGCGGCTCGCGGATATCGAGGTTTACTTCGAAAACGTAGCCCGCAACCTCGAAGGATGCAGCTCTTCGACCGACATGGGCAAGATCATCGCCGAGGTCTTCGAAGCTCTAGCCGAGGAACACCTCATTCAGCCCACGATCATCTACGACTTCCCGCTTGCGGTCTCACCCCTCAGCAAGGTCAAACCCGACGAGCCCGATTGGGTCGAGCGCTTCGAGTTCTACATCGGCGGCTTCGAGGTCGGCAACGCCTTCTCCGAGCTCAACGACCCCGACGACCAGCGCCGCCGCTTCGAAGACCAGCTCAAAGAACGCGACCGCGGCGACGACGAAGCCCACCGGATGGACGAGGACTACGTCCGCGCGCTCTCCTTCGGCCTGCCGCCCACCGCCGGCGAAGGCATCGGCATAGACCGCCTCACCATGATCCTCACCGGCAGTCGCTCCATCCGCGACGTCATCCTCTTCCCGCTCATGCGCCCAGTCACCAAAACCGCAGCCGACGAAGAAGAAGGCAACGGCCACACCCACGGCGAATCCGCGGAGTAGCGGTCAGCAGCCTTTGATCAGAAAGAATCCTATTGCGCGACCATCTTTGAAGCGGACGCCCCACCAATCGGTTCCAAGAAACACCGACTGAGTTCCGGGTGGAGGAGGGTAGTGCGACAAGCACCAAGCCTGATAAGGTGTCCAGCGCTCTTGTGTTCGAACGTCGTCGAACTTCTGTTGGACCTGCGACAGAGTCAGGCCACGCACAAGCGAGTCGCGGTCGATGTCTTCTTCGAGAAACCCATTGATCTGCTGCTTAGGGAAACTGAGATTCAAGCCCTCACGCCAAAGCGCATATTTGCGAGCACCGGGATCGTGCAGGACCGGATTTCGGAGCGCGCGATGCAGCAACATGCCAATCAAGATCCCGGCCAGGATAGGGAACGCGATAACTACGCCGCGGACTGTCGTTCTGTTCGCCATTAAACTCGACCAAGCACTACGGTAACGCGCCGCACGCCCTCCAGAGTCCGCTCGCGCTCCACCTCACCACCGAGCGCCAGCCGCAATCCGCGCCCATACTCCGGCGCAACCGCGCACCACTTCCCGTTCGACACCATCACACCCGCCTCCTTGCACGCGCGCTCGATCGCATCGACGTGCACGCCCTCCGGCAGCCGCACCCACACATGCCACGCGCACTGCGCACCCGATGCGCATAGGTCGCCCAGCATCTCTCGCGCCGCACGATTCCTGATCGCACCCTCCGAACGCTTCTCCCGCATCACGCGCTCGAGCGTCCCGTCCTCGCACATCGTCAGCGCCGCCATATTCGCCGGCACATCCGTCCCTGTCGCGGTGCATTTCAGCGAGCTCGCCATCGCGCCAGCCGCGCTCTCCGGCGCAACTAGAAATCCCGTCCTGATCCCCGGCGCAAAGCTCTTCGCCAGCCCCCGCACATAGAACGTCCGCTCCGGCGCGAGCTCCGCATAGCTCGTCGGCGCATGCTCCTCCATAAACCCGTACGCATCGTCCTCAATGATCGTCAGCTCGAACTCGCGCGCAATCTCCACAATCTGTTCACGCCGCGCGAGCGGCGTCACAAACCCCAGCGGATTCTGCACCGTGGGCATCGTGAACAACCCCCGCACCCCACCTCGCTTGCAGACCTCGCGCAGCGACTCCGGCACCAGCCCGTCATAATCCACCGCACACGCCACCATCTCCGTTTTCGTCGCGCGGCACTGGTCCAAGAATCCGGGATAGGTAGTCCCCTCCACCGCCATGCGCTCACCCGCGACACCCGAAGCCATCAGCGCATTCAGCGTCCCATGATGCCCACCGCACGTTATCCACATTCTCTCCGGCGCATACCCGAGCCACTTCGCCGCGCGCTCGCGCAACCCTGGCTCTGCTGTGCGAAACGATGGCCGCAGCGATTCCACACTCTCGCCCTCAAACGCATCCATCGCCGCTCGCAGATACCGCGACCACATCCCCTTCTGCTCCTCGAGCAGCGGAAAATTCCACATCAGATCGATCATGCCCACCATTCTCCCACCCATCGCGCATTCCCTAACTCCCTAACCTCCTAACTCCTCACTCCTAAACTCCCAACTCTCTCGCCATATAAACTCAACGAGTGAAGATTCTTTTTGTCGGCGACATCTTCGGCTCCGCGGGCCGGCACATCGCACACGAACACATCCCGCATCTCGTCGACACCCACAGCGTCGACCTCCTCGTTATCAACGGCGAGAACGCCGCCGGCGGCTTTGGTCTCACGCCCGCCATCGCTGAAGAGCTCTTCGATCTCGGCGCTCACGTCATCACCACCGGCAATCACATCTGGGACAAGAAAGAGATCTTCGAGTACATCGCCGTCCCCGAAGACTCCCACGTTCGGGGCCGCCGGGTCATCCGTCCCGCCAACTATGCGCACGGGACGCCCGGCTTCGGCGTCTACCAGGGCACGCTGCCCAACGGCCCCGAGTACGCCGTCCTCAATCTTCAGGGCCGCGTCTTCATGAGTTCCTGCGACGATCCCTTCCGCAAAGCCGACGACCTGCTCACACAAATCCGCGAGCACTCCGGCGCACGCGTCATCCTGCTCGACTTCCACGCCGAGGCTACCAGCGAGAAGGTCGCACTTGGCTGGTATCTCGACGGCCGCGTCACCGCCGTGCTCGGCACGCACACGCACATTCCCACGGCCGACGAGCGCGTGCTCCCCAACGGCACCGCCTTCCAGACTGACGTTGGCATGTCCGGGCCCTACGACTCCGTCATCGGCGTGGAAACCGAGATGGTGCTCAAGCGCTTCCTCACCGGCATGCCCGGCAAGTTCGAGGCCGCCAAGGGCAATCCCAAGCTCTGTGCCACCTTGATCGATTGCGACGGCGCCACCGGCCGCGCGCGCGGCATCCAGCGCATCATGCTCGGCGAGTAACGGCCGATTCTGCGGAGCCGCTCTCTGCGCTACACTCGCCTCAACATGTCAGACAGCATCTCCCGTCGCGCCTTCCTGCAGAACTCTGTCCTCGCCACTACCGCCGCTGCAGTCACACCCTCACTCGCACTGCCTACAGACGCGAAACCGACAGAGCCACCCTACCCCGAAAACGGCACGCTCATCCCCGACGAAGGCTGGCGTCTCTGGGTCGACGACAAGGCCGAGTGGCAGAACGACGACATCTTCCTCCCCGAAGACGTCTCCTGGATTAATGGCAAGCTCTGGGGCAAGGGCCAGCCGCTGCCGGTCAACGCACCCACGGGTGGCTGGCCCACACTCACGCACACGACCGGCCTCGAGGTCATCCTCCCCACCTCCGTCGAGCAGCACTTCTGGGGAAAGTACGGCGCGGGCGCAGACGGCAAGCCACGGCCCTACACACCCGAAGAGTACCGCTACGCGGCAACGGATCCTCCCAAATCGCCTGCCGACGACAACATCCCGCAGAATGGCGCCTACTTCGGCGTCTCCTGGTTCCACCGCGCAATCGACATCCCCGCCTCACTCCGCGGCAAGCGCATCTTCCTCCACATCCGCGGCGCCCACCTCCGCGCCGAGGTCTACCTCAACCAGAAGCTCGTCGGCTACTCCATCATGGAGGAGCTCCCCTTCGAGTGCGACTGCACCGATGCCGCGAATCCCGGCGACGACAACCACCTCGCCATCCGCATCACCAACCCCTTCGGCCGCTTCGACTGGGTCGACGGCCTCAACGCCAAATGGGGCAAGGTCTCGCTCTACCACTCCCACGGCTTCGGTGCACTCGATCGCGGCATCACACTCAGCGCCAACGGCGCCGACTGCCGAATCGTCGATGCGTGGGTGCTCAATTCACCCAAACCCAAAACTATCGAGGCTTATGCGCGCGTTGGCGGACCGAAAGTTGACGGGCCGGTCAAATTCGACGTTCTGGATCCAGCGACCGGAAAGATCCTAGCATCGGCCAAGGGATTCAACGACAAAATGGATCTCTACACGGCCGAGATAGCGTGCCCAGCGGCACAGCTGTGGGACTTGAAAACTCCACGGCTCTATCATCTCCGTGTCACCCAATCACCAGCGCAGTCTGTACCCGACATCCGCACCATCGCCTTCGGCTTCCGCTCCTTCGGCCCGACCGGCATCGACCCCAACAATCCCAACTCCAACGCCGTCTTCCGCCTCAACGGCAATCGCACAAAGATCTACACCGCGATCTCCTGGGGCTATTGGGGACTGAACGGCATGTTTCCCATCCCCGAACTCGCCGAAAAAGAAGTCCGCGCTGCGCAGGCCCTCGGCCTCAACTGCCTCAACTTCCACCGCAACCTTGCCAAGGAAGACGTACTCCGCTGGCATGACCGCCTCGGCATCCTGCGCTACATGGAGCCCGGCGCCGGCAAGATGGCTATCGGCAAACTGCCGCCCAAGACCGCATCCAACGCCGCGAGCATCGTGATGGAGCACCCCACCACCGAAGCCGACAAGTT